>Ga0302157_10002110_pt1 | contig 23640 bp, 21 predicted proteins | sample I_Bog_N3_3_FD_193502 | JGI IMG/M metagenome (GOLD analysis project Ga0302157, IMG submission 193502) | Peat permafrost microbial communities from Stordalen Mire near Abisko, Sweden - I_Bog_N3_3 | ecosystem: Environmental > Terrestrial > Soil > Wetlands > Peat | place: Sweden: Abisko, Stordalen... | reverse complement strand
CGCCCTCCCTGGGGGCCTGCAACAACGTGCCGCAGAGGGCCGGCGTGAAGATCAGCGCCACCAGCACCGAGAGCAACATCGCGGTGACGATGGTGACAGCGAATTGCCGATAGATCACCCCGGTCGCGCCGCCGAAGAACGCCAGCGGCAGAAACACCGCCGAGAGCACGAGAGCTATGCCGACCAGCGCGCCGGTGATCTGGTCCATCGACCGTCGCGCGGCTTCCTTGGGATCGAGTTTTTCCTGCGCCATCAGGCGCTCGACGTTCTCGACCACGACGATGGCGTCGTCGACGAGCAGGCCGATCGCCAGCACCATGGCGAACATGGTCAAGGTGTTGATCGAATATCCCGCGATCCACAACACGCCGCAGGCGCCGGCCAGCACCACCGGCACCGCGATCGTCGGGATCAGGGTGGCGCGGAAATTTTGCAGGAACAGATAGAGGATCAGGAACACCAGCACGACAGCGAGGCCGAGCGTCACGACGACACTGGTTATCGAGTCTCGAACAAAGGGCGTCGTGTCGTAGGGATAGACGATTTCCACGCCCGGCGGCAGGCTCGGCCTGATCGAGTCCAGCGTCTTCGCCACGGCGGCGACGGTCGACAGTTGATTGGCGCCGCTCGCCAGTTTCACCGCGAGCCCTGAGGCGGGCTTGCCGTTGTATCGGGGCGACACCGAATAGCTTTCGGCCCCGAGTTCGACCCGCGCGACGTCGCGAAGGCGCACGCGCGCGCCGCTGGGATCGACCCGGAGCAGAATTTCGCGGAACGCCTCCGGGGTTTGGAGATAGGACGGGCCGATGATGGTGGCGTTGAGTTGCTGGCCGACTCTGGCCGGCAGGCCGCCGATTTCGCCGGTCGTCACCTGAACGTTCTGCGCGGCGATGGCGGTCTCGACGTCGCTCGGGGTCAAGGCGAAGCTGTCGAGCTTGGCGGGGTCCAACCAGACCCGCATCGCATATTGCGCGCCGAACAATTGAATGTCGCCGACGCCCGCGGTGCGGCTGATCGGATCGGAGATCCGGGAAGCGAGGAAATCGGAAAGGTCCACGCTGCTCATCGCGCCGTCGGTCGAGACGAGGGCGACGACGAGCAGAAAATTCTTCGTCGCCTTGGCGATCGTCAGCCCTTGTTGCTGAACCGCCGCCGGGAGCGACGGCATCGCCAGTTGCACCTTGTTCTGCACCTGGACTTCGGCGATGTCGGGGTCCGTTCCCTGCGCGAAACTCAAGGTGATGGTCATGCTGCCGTCTTTGTTGCTGACGGAGGCGAAGTACAGCAGATGGTCGATGCCGCTGAGGTGCTGCTCGATCACTTGCACGACGGTGGTCTGCACCGTCGCCGCGGACGCGCCGGGATAGGTCACTCGGATCGAGATCGCTGGCGCGGCGATGTTGGGATATTGCGCGACCGACATGTTGAGGATCGCAATGCCGCCGAACAGCAGCAGCGCCAAAGCGATGACCCAGGCGAACACCGGACGATCGATGAAAAAACGCGACATCGCCGGACCTCAGGGCTTGGCCGAAGGAGTCGGGGCCGGGGCGCCGATTTCGGCCGCGGTCTCGACGGCCTTCACCGCGTCGCCCGGTTTGATCTTCTGCAGGCCTTCGACGATCAGCCGATCCCCATCGGCGAGCCCCGCGACAACTAGCCAATCGTTGCCGATCGCCCGGCCGGTCGTCAGCTCGCGGAGCGCGACCTTGCCGTCCGGGCCGACCACAAGCGCTGTCGCCTCGCCCTTCACATCATGGGTGACGCCGCGCTGCGGCGCCAACACCGCGTTCTGGCGAATGCCTTCCTCGATCGTCTCCTGGACGAACATTCCCGGCAAAAGCAGTCCCTTTTCGTTCGGGAAAACCGCCCTGAGCGTGATCGACCCGGTGGCCGGGTTCACCGTGACCTCGGAAAATTGCAGTTGGCCAGGGTGATCGTAGGTGGTCCCGTCATCCAGGATCAGTTTGACCTCGGCGACATTGTCCGCGACCGTCTTGATTTGTCCGGACGCCAGCGCCCGCTTCAGGCGCAGAAACATGTCGCTGGATTGGGCGACATCGACATAGATCGGGTCCAATTGGGTCACGGTCACCAGCGAGTTCGTCTGTCCTAACGTCACCAATGCGCCCTCGGTGACCGACGAACGACCGGTGCGGCCGGGGATCGGCGAGACGATGCGCGCGAACGCCAGATTGATGGCGGCGGTCTGAACGGCCGCCTTCGCGGCGGCGACGTCGGCTTCCGACTGGCTCAGCGCGGTGTCGGCATTGTCGAAAACCTGAGTGCTGATCGCTCCGGAATGCTCCAGGGGGCGGTAGCGTTCGACCAGCGTCCGCGCGGAGGCGGCGGTGGCGACAGCGTGATCCTGCGAGGCCTGCGCGCTTGCCAGGGCGGCCTCGAACGGCGCGGGGTCGAGCTGATAGAGCTGCTGGCCCGCAACGACGTTCTGCCCTTCGGTGAACAGCAGCTTGCGCACGACGCCGCCGACCTGGGGCCGGACCTCGGCGACCCGGAACGGCGAGGTCCGGCCGGGCAGCTCCGTAATCACCGGAATCGCGCTCGCATGCAGCGTCACCACGCCGACCTCGGGCGTCGCAACCGCCTGGGGGCCGTCTTTCTTGGGCGAACAGCCCGCGAGAGTCGCCGCGAGCAGGGCAATCGCCAACGAACGGCGCAAGAGGCGGGTTACGCGCGGCATGGAAGCAGCCTTGCTTGGCGGACCGGCCAAGCGGCGACCGGCGCTACGAACTGCGGGAGAGCGTGCGGGTTCCCGCCAGACCCCGCCTGCAGGCGACGTAAGCGGCGATATCCACCGTGTTGGTCTTGGCGAGCGGACCGAAGCTTCGGTTTTTCGCTTCATGACCGTAGCGTCAGCGGGGAGGGAGGGCCAGTTTCGGAAACTACCCACCGCGTCGACGGCGAGGACCGGCGCGATCGTCGAACGCGGAATCGACGGGAGCCGCTATTTCGCAGCCGGGATGAAGGCGCGGGAGCGCCGCGCGCTCCGCCCCCTTTCCCACTCCCCCTTCATGGGTCCCGACCGCTACTGACGCCCGCGGCGTCGAACGCGCTTCGGGTTGATTTTATCTATTAATTCGATATATTTAGTATATATAAATTGAGGAGCCAAACGCAATGGGGCTGAATTTCGGCTATTCACGACCCTCCCCCACAAAATTCGCGCCCGCGGCCGACGACGTGCGTGCGCGGAAAAGGCCGCTCCTCGTCATCGTCGGCGGAGGCGCGACCGGCGTTCTGGCGGCGGCGCATCTCGAAAGAGCGGGCGTGGCGAAGACGGCGGATCTCGTGATCCTCGAGCCGCGCGCCGACCTCGGGCGGGGGCTTGCCTATTCCACGTCGGATCCTTCGCATCTCCTCAATGTCCGCGTCGCCAACATGAGCGCGTTCGCCGACGACGACGGGCATCTGATCCGTTGGCTGCGCCGCAAGGCCGGCGACGAAGACTTGGCGGTCCCGTCGGGCCAGGCCTTCCTCGCGCGCGGGGTTTACGGCGAGTATGTCGTCGATATCGCGCGCGGGCTGGTCGAAAGGGGCGCTGTCCGCCACATTCGCGCCCGTTGCGTGGGTTTGCGCGAAAGCCCCGACGCGGTGGCGCTGACGCTGGACAGCGGCGAAACGCTCGTCGCCACCCAGGCGTTGATCGCGACGGGAAACGACGCGAAGCCGGCGCTGCCCGGGATCGACTCGAGCCGTCCCTGGACCCGGGAGGCCCTCGCCGATCTGCCGCACGAAGCCGGAGTGATGATCGTCGGCTCCGGGCTGACGATGGTCGACATGGCGCTGTCGTTGCGGCGGCGAGGACACGAAGGCAAGATCCATGTGCTTTCGCGTCGCGGCCTGATGCCCAACGCTCACCGGGCCGTCGCCGCGCATGCGTTCGCGCCGGAGCAGATTCCCGTGGGGGCGCCGCTGACGGCGCTGTTGCGCTGGTTGGTTGGCGAAGCGTCGAAACTCGCGCGCGAGGACGGCGACTGGCGCAGCGCGATCGACGCGGTGCGTCCGCACACGACGCGCCTTTGGCGGGCGATGAGCCTGGAGCAGCGGCGAAGGTTCTACCGGCATTTGCGCCCCTATTGGGACGTCCACAGGCACCGCATGGCTCCGGAGATCGAGCAATGGTTCGACCAACTGATCCGCGACGGCCAGGTGGAGCGCATCGCCGGCCGGCTGGTGTCGGCGCGATCGACGGCGGACGGAATCGCGGTCGAGTTCCGCCGTCGCGGCGAACTGACCGTCGAGGCCCTCGAGGTGGCGCGATTGATCGACTGTACGGGCCTCACCGACGATATCGCCGAATCGAGCAATCCGCTCATTCGCGCCCTGCTGGAGACCGGCGCCGCGCGTCCGGGTCCGCTCGGGCTCGGCCTGGACGTCGACGAGGCATTCGCGCTCGTCGACGCCCGGGGGCGAAGCTCGCCGCGGTTGAGCGTCATCGGCCCGCTGTCCCGCGGCGCGCATTGGGAATGCATCGCGATTCCCGACATCCGCCGACATTGTCAGGACTTTTCTGCCGCGATGGTCAACGCGCTGGCGGCGGCGGCCGTCGCCTGAGGAGGGAGGACGTCCCGGGACGCGTTTCTGGCGCCTTTCCGTAACGGAAGCTCGAAATCACAGCGCTGGCGCGAAGTCCCGATAATGACCAGTTGTTCATTCATGCGCCGTTCAAACGCAAATGGCCAAAGTCGATTCATGGGACGCCTGGAGTGAGCCAGGCGTCACAACAAACCCCGTTCCCATCGGGATGGCAGGAGGACAAATGTCTCTCTCAATTCGATCCTTCGCTCGCGCCTTGGCGGTAGTCGCCGCGCTCGTCGCGCCCGCGACGATGCTGGCGCCGAGCGCCGCCAATGCGCAGGTATCCATAGGCATTTCCGTCAACTTGGCGCCGCCCGCCTTGCCGGTCTATGTCCAGCCGCCCTTGCCGGCTGTTGGTTATCTCTGGGTGCCCGGCTACTGGGCGTGGGACGCCGATGGCGGGGATTATTACTGGGTCCCGGGCTATTGGTCGCAGCCGCCGCAAGTCGGGGTGCTCTGGACGCCGGGCTATTGGGGCTGGAGCGACGGCGCCTATCTGTTCCACGGCGGATACTGGGGCCCGACCGTCGGCTTCTACGGCGGCATCAGCTACGGCTTCGGCTATAACGGCGCCGGCTTCTTCGGCGGTCGCTGGGCCGGCGGCGCCTATCAGTACAACCGCACGGTCAACAACGTCACCAACGTCACCAACATCAACACGACCAACGTTTACAATCAGCAGGTGACCAACAACAATACGACCAACACCAGCTTCAACGGCGGCGCGGGCGGCACGACGGCGAAAGCCACTCCGGCGCAAGCCGCCGCGGCCAATCAACCGCATATCGCGCCGACCGCCGCGCAAACTCAGCACCAGCAAGCCGCGCAGGCGCTGCCGGGCGCGCACTTCAAGAACAATGGCGGCAAGCCCGAAGTCGCGGCGGTGACGAAGCCCGGCGAGTTCAAGGGCCCAGGCGTAGTCCCGGCGAAGGCCCCCGGCAGCGCCGAGCCGAAAGCCGCGGAACCCGCCGCCAAGCCGGCAGCGGAACCTGCCGCCAAGCCGGCCGTGGAAAAGCCCACCCTGGCCAAGCCCACCCCGACCACGGAAAAGCCGGCTCAGGCGAAACCGGCTCCGGCCAAGCCGGCCGCGGCCAAGCCCACCCCTGCCGCGGAAAAACCCACCCCGGCGAAACCGGCTCAGGCCAAACCCGCGCCCGCGAAGCCTGCCCCGGCGCCGAAGCCTGCCCCGGCGCCGAAGCCTGCCCCGGCGCCGAAGCCCGCTTCGGCTCCGAGGCCCGCTCCGGCTCCGAGGCCCGCTCCGGCTCCTCATCCGGCCGCTCAGCCGCATCCGGCCCCGCGTCCCGCCCCGCACCCGGCCTGCAACGACCCGAAGAAGTGCCACTGACTTGAAACTAGAAGTCGGCGCCTCGGCGCCGACTTCTGGCCAACCTGAAATCGGCTCGAGCACAAAAAAGGCCCCGGGGGCGAACCCCGGGGCCTTTGGCTGTTCGGAACCCGGCTTGCGTGGTCTCTCAGTAGGTCGCGCGGCCCCCGGACAGATCGAACACCGCGCCGGTGGTGAAACTGTTTTCCGCCGACACCAGCCAGGCGACGAGGCTCGCCGCCTCTTCAACCAGCAGAAACCGGCCGCGCGGGATGCGCGAGCGCATATATTCGATGAATTCGGGCGTCACCTGTTCCAGAATTCGCGTCTCCGCCGTCGCCGGCGTGATGCAGTTGACGGCGATATCGTAAGTCGCCAGTTCCTTGCCGAGCGATTTGGTCAGGCCGATGACGGCCGCCTTCGACGCCGAATAGGCCGACGCCTTCGGATTGCCTTCCTTGCCGGCGATCGAGGCGATGTTGACGATCCGCCCGTAGTTGCGCTTCTTCATGCCGGGCACGAAGGCGCGATTGACGTAGAACGTGCCGTTGAGGTTGATGTCGATGACCTTTTTCCACCAGGCGACGTCGTATTCGTCGAGATTGGCGTTCGGCCCGGCGATGCCTGCGGAATTGACGACGATCGTCACCGAGCCGCCCTCCTCTTCCGTCCACGCCCGCGCGCCTTCGACGGCGGCCTGATCGGCGACGTCGACGGCGACCCCGGTGGCCTTCTCGCCGAGTTCGTCGAGCGCCTTTTCGAGCCGCCGCTCGTCGAGATCCCAAAGCGTTACGCGCGCGCCCGACGCAACGATGCGCTTGGCCATGGCGAGGCCGAGCCCCTGGGCGCCGCCGGTCACCACGGCGTGCCCTCCGGCGAGATCAATTTGGTTCATCTGGGCCCCCTTTCGCGTCTGTCCGCGCCCTTTCTTACCCACGGCCCTCAGGGGAACAAGGACAATCCGCCATCGACCCGCAACACCTGGCCATTTATGAACTTCGAGCGCGGTCCGGCGAGGAACGCGACGGCCTCGGCGATCTCGTCGGGCTCGGCGTAGCGGTTGAAGGAGCGGGAGTTCGGGTTCATCCTGGCGGGGTCGACGACGCGCGTCGCCTGGAAGCGCGCGGTCTTGGTCGCGCCCGGACTCACCGCATTTATGCGCACCCCGTCTTCGTGCAGTTCCTTGGCGAGGCAGCGGGTATAATGCACCACGCCGGCCTTCAGCGTCGAATAGACGACTTCGGGGGAGACGCCGAAATGGGCGGCGACCGACGCAATGTTGACCACCACGCCGGCGCCCGCGGCCTTCATCGGCGGAATGAACGCCTGACAGACCAGCATCGTGCCGATCAGGTTGTTCTCGGTGAGGGTCTTGATGTCCTCGTAGGAAATGTCGAGCGCGGTATTCGGGCTCGGCTTGTTGCCGGAGGCGCCGATGTCGCCGCCGGCGCAATTGACGAGAATGTCGACCGCCCCGAGCTTTTCGTTGATCTCGCGTTTCATCGCCGCGACGGCGTCGCGGTCGCCGATATTGCCGCTGACCGCGCAGACCCGGCCGCCGTGCCGCGCAATGCGCCCCGCGACTTCGTCGAGATCGGCGGCCTCGCCATATTTGGCCGGCGCGGTCCAGGTGATGTCGTGGATCGCGACGTCGGCGCCGAGTTCGGCCAGACGATTCGCCATCGTGAAGCCGAGGCCGCGGCCCGAGCCGGTGACGAAGACGATTTTGCCGCTGAGTTCCTTGGTCATGTTGGAGTCCTCGATTGAGTTCAAAGCCCGAGCGCGCGCATGTTGGCGGCGCTGCGGCGGATCATCGCCAGTTCGTAAGCCTCGATCGCGCCGTCTTCGCCCGTCTCCCAGGGCGTACGGTAATCCTCGTCGTCGGCGAGCTTGTTGCGCTGCGCGGCGGCCAGACAGGCCGCGAGCGCCCGAGCCGACTTCGGCGGGTAGAGATTCCACCAATCCGGCCGCAGGAAACGCACGTGCCGCGCCTCCAGGGCGCCGGGCTCCAGCACGGTCGTCAGCCGGGGGTGGTGGGCGCGGAACAGGTCGAGCATTTCGGCGATCGGAACCGCGCCGTCGCCGATCGCGCAGCGCACCAGCCGATAGCCCTCGCCGGTGAACTGAACGCGATAATCCTTCAGGTGCACGTGGCGCACATGCGGCGCGACGCGGGCGTAGAAATCGAGCGGCGCCTCGACGACGGGAAACGTATTGCCGGCATCGACGCAGATTCCGACGCCTCGGGTCGATTCGCAAAAGCCTACGAGTTCGTCGCTGCCGAAATCCTGATGATTCTCGATCGCCAGCCAGCGCCCCTCGTCCGCGACTTGCGGACCATATTCGTTGAGCGCCTTGCCGACGCCGGCGACCAGATCGCGCCAGCTGTCGCCGAGCTTGCCGCGATCGCCGCACAGCACGTTGGTCAGGCCGCAACGGATCGTCGTCGCGCCCAGAGCCCGCGCGGATCGCATCGCGCTCTCGAACGGACCCATCATCAGGCCCCAGGAGACGATCGGGGTAATTCCCTCGGCGTCGAGCCGCGCCTTCAGGGCGGCCAAATCGGCGTCGCTCATCGCCCGCAGCCAGGGATCGAAAATCTCCATCGCCTTGGCGCCGAGCTCCCGGCCGAGCGCCAAAAAGCCTTCGAGCCCGGCGCCGTTGGGATTTCCGCGCGGCCCTCCCGCCCCCTGCAGGCCGACATGATAGGTCAGGCCATAGGGGTTGAGGCCGAACACGCAGCCCTGCCCGCGCAGGGAATTCGCCGTTTCGCTCATCGTAAACCCGCATCCACGGTCAAGGTTTGTTTGGTGATCATCGCGCTGTCGTCGGCCGCCAGGAACAGGGCGGCGCGGGCGATGGCCGCGCCGTCGAGCACGCGGCGAATCATCTGCCGTTGAACGATCGCGTCGACGGAGGCCTCGGTCTTGTACCAGAGTTCGCGCTGGCGCGGGGTCATCACCGCGCCCGGCTCGATGGCGTTGACGCGGATATTGTCCGGCCCGAAGGCCCTCGCCAGCGCCCGGGTCAGTCCGACGACGCCGGCCTTGGCGGTCGCGTAGGCCGGCATTTCGCCGGCGCCGGCGCGCCAGGCGATCGACGACAGATTGACGATCGAGCCGCCGCCCAGCGCCTTCATCTGCGGGTGCACGGCCTGCGCGGCGAAGAAATGGTGGCGCAGATTGACGTTCTGCGACAGGTCCCAAAATTCCGGGCTGACCTCGTCGAACCGCTTGCGCTGATCGTTGGCGGCATTGTTGACGAGTACGCCGACCGGCCCGAATTTTTCGCGCGTCGCTTCGATCGCGGCGCGCAGCGAATCGATGTCGGTGACGTCGCCTTCGACGAACAACGGCGCTTCGCCTTCGCTCGCGAGCGCGCGCGCGAGGGCCTCGCCCGACTCGCGTTGCACGTCCATGAAACCGACGCGGGCGCGATTGCGCACGAAGGCGGTCACAATCTCCGCGCCGATGCCCGTCGCCCCGCCGCTGACGAAAACCACGCGGCCGGCGAGACTCGGATAGAGGGCGAAGGTCACGCTGCCACTCGCGGAATCAGGATTTCGGTGGCGGGATCGAACAGGCAGGCATTGGCCATGTCGATCCCCAGCGGCAATTTTTCGCCCGTGCGCGGCGCGCCGTCGGGATCGAAGCGGCCGACGATTTCGCGTTCGCCGAGTTTCAACACCGCCATGGTTTCCGCGCCCGTCGGCTCGACGACGTCGACCGGGGCCTCCAGCCGCGCCAGACCGGGCTTGCGGGCTTTCAGGTCGTCGTCGTAGCGGAACAGATGTTCGGGCCGGACGCCGAGCACGACGCGCCCGTCCGCTGTCCGGCGCTCCGGGACGAAGCCCAGCGGCAGCGTCGCGGCGCCGCCGCCGTGCAGCGCTATGCGCGCCGCCGGCCTGCCGTCGGCGTCAACCAACTCGGCCGGGATGAAATTCATCGACGGCGACCCCATGAAGCCGGCGACGAACATGTTCGAGGGACGGCTGTAGACCACGTGCGGCTCGTCGAACTGCTGAATGCTGCCCTTGTGCATGACGGCGATGCGCGTCGCCAGCGTCATCGCCTCGATCTGGTCATGCGTCACATAGACGGTGGTCTTGCCGACGCGCTGGTGCAGCTTCTTGATCTCGGTGCGCATGTCGACGCGCAATTTGGCGTCGAGGTTGGAAAGCGGCTCGTCGAACAGGAACAATTTGGGATCGCGCACCAGGGCGCGGCCCATGGCGACGCGCTGGCGCTGGCCGCCGGAGAGCTGGCCCGGCTTGCGATGCAACAGCGGCTCGATCTGCAACAGCGCGGCGACGCGCTTCACCGCCTCGTCCTGCTCAGCCTTCGGCACGCCCCGGCTTTCCATGCCGAAGGTGATGTTCTGCCGCGCCGTCATTGTCGGATAGAGCGCGTAGGACTGGAACACCATCGCGATGTCGCGATCCTTCGGCGCCACGGCGTTGACGAGGCGATCATCGATGCGAATCTCGCCCTCGGTGACGCTCTCGAGGCCGGCGATCATCGCCAGCAGGGTCGACTTGCCGCAGCCGGAGGGGCCGACGAGGGCGATGAATTCGCCGGTCCTGGCCTCCAGATCGATGCCCTTGAGCACTTCGACGGAGCCGAAGCGTTTGCGCAAACTGCGGATGGTCAGCGTGGCCATTGCGCTTTTCTCACTTGATGGCGCCCTGAGTCAGGCCGCGGACGAAATATTTGCCGCCGAAGAAATAGATCAGCAGCGGCGGGATCGCGCCGATCAGCACGGCGGCGCTGGCGACATCGTAGGAGCGGGCGTTCATCGTATTGGTCGACAACGCCACCAGCGCCGAGGTGATTGGTTGCTGCCGGCCGCCGGTGAACACGACGCCGAACAAATATTCGTTCCAGATGCCGGTGAACTGCCAGATGACGGTGACGATCAGGATCGGCGGCGAGATCGGCAGCACGATCTTGAAGAAGATGCGCCAGAATCCGGCCCCGTCGATGCGCGCCGCCTTGATGAGGTCATCGGGGACGTTGACGTAATAGTTGCGGCAGAACAGGGTGGTGAACGAAAGCCCCTGCACGCAATGAATGACGATCAGGCCGTAGACCGAATTGGACAGATGCAGCGCGCCCAGAATGTAGGCCCAGGGCAGCAACGAGATCTGACCGGGCATGAACACGCCGAGCGTCATTACGGCGAAGATCGTGTCCGAGCCGCGGAACCGCCATTTGGAAAGCACGTAGCCGTTGATCGCCCCCAACAAGGTCGAAATGATCGTCGCCGGGATCGTCATGAACAACGAATTGCAGAAATTGCGATGCACTCCCTCGCAAGTGCCGGAGACGCAATGGTGCAGCCAGGCCTTCGGCCACGCCTCGAGCGAAAAACTCTCGGGAAAGGCGATCAGGCCGTTGCGCGTGATCTCCGGCAATTCGCGGAACGAATTGGCGACCACCACGAACAGCGGCATCAGATAGATGAAGGCGAACAACGACAGGAAGGCATAGACGGCGAAGCGTCCGGCAAAGCCGCGCACGACGCCGCCGTCGTAGGAAAGGGTCGGGGCCTCAGCCATGCGCGCCTCCCTGCGCCGCCGCTTCGCGCCTGTCCCGCCAGGTCGTCCATAGCGCATAGGGCACGAGCACGACGGCGAGCGCGCCCAGCATCATCATCGCGGCCGCCGCGCCGATGGCGATCTGCCCGCGCTGGAACATGAGATCGTAGATGTAATTGGCGGGGAAGGTGGTCGAAATGCCCGGCCCGCTGTTGGTGAGCGCGACAACGAGATCGAAAGTCTTGATCGCGAATTGCAGCAGCACGACGATGACGGCGATGAAGATCGGCGCGATCGCCGGCAGGATCACCTTGCGGTAGATGCGCGCACGGCTCGCGCCGTCGATCTGCGCGGCCTTCACCAGATCGGTGTCGACCGAGCGCAGGCCCGCCAGAAGCAGCGCCATCGCAAAGCCGGAGGATTGCCAGATGCCCGTCGCGATGATCGCGTAAATCGCCAGATCTCGGTCGGTCAGCAGGCGGAAGGTGAAGCTTTCCCAACCGAGACTGCGAACGAAGAATTCGATGCCGGAATTGGGGCTGTAGAGCCAGTTCCAAACCGTGCCGGTGACGACGAACGAGACCGCGAGCGGATAGAGGAAGATCGTCCGCCAGACCGCCTCACCCTTCACCTTCTGGTCGATGGCGATGGCCAGGGCGAGCCCGATGACGAGGGCGAGCACGACATAGATGGCGCTGAAGAAGAACAGGTTGCTGTAGGCGATCGCCCAGCGCGCGTTGGCCCACAGTTCGAAATAATGTTTGAAGCCGACGTAGGTGTAGGTGGGCAGCAACGAACTGTTCGACAGCGAGATATAAAACGTCCAGGCGGTGAAGACCACGACGTAGACGAAGCTCGCGACGATCGACGGCGCGATGACGAGGATCGGCGTCCATTCCGACGCGCGCGCGCGCCAGCTTGGCCGTTCGGGCGAGAGTCCCGTCATGGGTTTGGCGTAGGACATGGCAAGCGGGGCTCTGAGAGAGGTGCCGAGATAGTTGACTGGAGGTCGTTGATTGGAACAAGCGCTGCCCTAACCGTCATGGCCGGGCTTGTCCCGGCCATCCACGTCGAGGTGTGATGCCTCGTTTGGAAACGTACCAGCAACGTCCCGGCGTGGATGCCCGTGACGAGCACGGGCATGACGGAAGCCTTCGAGCCGGGGCCAGCGACCCCGGCTGGACCTCAGGACTTCTGTGCGTCGACAGCGTCGGCCATCGCCTTGGCGGCGTCCTTCGAAGACATCTTCGGGTCGTTGACGAAAGTGGTGATCACTTCCATGATCGCGCCGCGATACTTCTGCAGGATCGTCATGTTGTGCGCCATCGAGCGCACCAGCGTGCCGGCGGCGATCGAGGCCTGTAGATCCTTCTGCGATTTCACCTGACAGGGATTGAAGCCCTTCGAAATGTCGACATCGAGACGCGCCGGGATCGAACCCTTGGCCTGGTTGAACACGGTCTGGAACTGCGGCGACAGGATCAGATGGGCGAGCAACTTCTGGCCGGAAATATAGTCGGGATCGGTCTGCTTGAAGAACACCACCGAATCAGAATTGAGGATGAAGCCCGGCTTGCCCCAATCGGTGGGCGCCTGTCCGCAAACATAGTCGGCCGGAGTCGTCAGACCGCCGCCGGTGAAAATGCCGACCTGCCAGTCGCCCATGATCATGAACGCGGCCTGACCCTTGGCGATCATGCCAGTCGTCGTGTCGTAGTCGCGGCCGGCGATCGCCGGGTCCATGTATTTGGAAACCATCAGGCGCATCTGATCGAACGCCTTGACCATGCCGTCCGAGCGCATGGCGGCGGTGTCGCCCTCGACGAAGGCCTTCCTGAACAGATCGATGTCCTGACCATAGACGACGACTTCGAAGGTCGTGGCGTCGGTCCAATCCTGGCTGAAGTGGGCGAGGCAGATGAGCTTGGCCGCAATCGCCTTGTCGCAATCGGCGTTGAATTCAGCCCAGGTCTTGGGCAGATCCTTGATGCCGGCCTGCGCCATCGCCTTCGACGAACCCCAGATCCAGTTGATGCGGTGAATGTTCATCGGCGCGGCGACCCAATCGCCGGTCGGCTTCATCACCGGCAACAGCGCGGGAGCGACGACCTTGTCCCAGCCTTCTTCCTTGGCGAGGTCGTTGAGGTTGGCGGTGCCGCCGGTGGCGTTCCACTCGGCGATTTCCGGCCCCTTGAGTTGGACGGCCGGAGGCGCGTCGCCGGCGACGACGTCGGAGCGCAATTTGGCGAGCGTGTTGGCGGTGTGGCCCGCAATCGAGGTCTGCTCCCACTTGCCGCCGGCGGCGGTGAACATGTCGCCGAGCTTGGCGATCGCCGCCGCGTCGGAGCCTTCCGACCATTGATGCAGCATGTTGGTTTTGGGTTCGGCAAAGGCCGCTCCGGCCATCGCCAAGGATATCACTCCGGCCAGAGCCGCTTTCCTCGTCAGCATCGTTTTCTCCCTAGCCACGTCCGCGGATCTGGTTATGCCGCGAAATCGGTGGTTGCGCGTTTGAGCGCGTGGCATTATTTCTATTTTGAAAAAACTAAGCTGTCAACGACAGAGCGCGAGGCGCGGGGGAATGCTCAAGGACGAATTGACGGCTCTCCTCGACGAGGACGATTCGGCCGCTCCGGAGTCGCGAATCGTCCGCCTGTTGAGCGAGCGCGGCGCCGCCTCCGCCGCGGAGATTTCGCGCCTCAGCGGTCTGGCGCGCTCGACGATTTCCACGGCGCTCGGCGAATTGCGGCGCGCCGGCGTGGTCGTGGAGGCGACCCACGGCGACGCCGCGCGCGGGGTCGGCCGCCCCGCCTCGGCCTTCGCGCTCAACCCCAAGGCCGGAACCTGCTTGGGCGTGCATCTGTCGCTCGCCCACGTCGGCGTGATGGTCGCCGACGTTTCGCATTCCGTCATTTGCGAAAAAACGTTTGCCCTCGGTCTCGACTATTCGCCGGAGGCCGCCGTGTCCGCCGTACGCCGGGCGATGCGCGACATTTACACCGAACAGGGCCTGTCGTTGCGCGCGCTGATCGGCGTCGGCATCTCGTTTTCCGGGCCCGTCGCGCCGGACGGCCGCATCCAGCGCGCCAGCATCATCCCGACCTGGGCCGGCGTCAACATCCGCGAGACGTTCGAGCCCGCCTTGCAGCGGCCGATCTTCGCCGACAACGAGAGCAATTGTTCGGCGGTCGCCGAAATGACCTGGGGCGCGGCGGTCGGCGTCGAGGATTTCGTGTTCTTCACCGTCGACGTCGGCGTCGGCGGCGCGATCGTCAGCCGGGGCCGCGTGCTGACCGGAATCGCCGGCGGCGGCGGGGAATTCGGCCATATGACGATCGACCCGGAAGGCGAACTCTGCCGCTGCGGCAATCGCGGCTGCCTGGAGCTGACGGCGAGCTTTGCCCCGGCGCTCGGCGTCGCTTCCCGGCTGCTCGGCCGCCCCATCGGCCTGGACGACCTGATCGCGCTCGCCCTCGACGGCCATGTCGGCTGCAAGCGGCTGGTCGAGGACACCGCGACGCTCGCCGGACGTGGGCTTGGCATGGTCGGCTCGGTGCTCAATCCCGGGTTGATTCTGATCGGCGGCCGCGCCGCGCTGGCCGGCGACCTGCTGCTCGAGCCGCTGGCGCGCTCTTACGACCGGCACACGCTGATCAAGCGCGCCGACACGCCCGAGGCGCAACGCACCCGCATCGAATTCGGCCGCTTCACCGCCAACAACGCTCTTATGGGCGCGGTGGCGCTGGTGCTGAGACGGCAGGGGCGGTTGGGGTAGCGCGTCCCCCGAGCCCAAAAACGCCGGACATGCGCCTCCGACTTGTTCGCCGCCGCACCGAGCAAGCGCCTGTGCGGTCACGCCTTCATAGGGACGCTACCGCGGTCGTGTCTTGAAATAAATGGCGTCCCATTCCATGGCGTCGCATGTCTAGCAAAATAACTCTTCCTTGCGAATTCTCGATACCTGCGCAACGCGCGAGTCCTTGACGTTCGTCAACGCGCGAGACGTCATTTCCAAGTAAATGAACCCACCGAAAGGCCGCAAATTTTACTTCATTGCGGCTCGAAAGGAAGGATTCCCATGAAAGCCCATTTCATCGGCGGCGGCATTGGCTCGCTGGCGGGCGCCGCATTCTTGCTCCGCGACGCCCATTTTGATGGAGCCGACATCGTCATTTATGAGATGCGTCTGCCTTATGGCGGTAGCCTCGACGGCGTGCAGCTCAGCGATGGGTCGTATTCGCTGCGCGGCGGGCGGATGCTGACGACCGACCACTACGAATGCATGTGGGGATTGCTGGAGAACATTCCCTCGGCGACGGATCGAAGCAAGTCCATCCGCGAAGAGACCGTCGAGTTCAACGAGCAAAACCCCGCCCACTCCAACGCCCGCCTGGTGGACGCCAATCGCCACAAGGTCGACGTGACCCATATGGGATTCACCGTTCAGGACCGGGTCGAACTGCTGCGGCTCGCCGAGGCCTCCGAGGAGAAGCTCGGCGCGAGCCGCATCACCGACTGGCTGTCGCCGGCATTTTTCGAGACGAATTTCTGGTTGATGTGGCAGACCACCTTCGCCTTCCAACCCTGGCATAGCGCCGTGGAGCTGAAGCGCTATCTGCATCGTTTCATGAACGAGTTTCCGCGCATCGAAACGCTCGCGGGGGTCAAGCGCACCGTCTACAATCAAGCCGACTCGATCGTCGCGACGCTGATGAAATGGCTCGACGGCAAGGGGGTCCGTTTCGTCGGCGATACCCGCATAACCGACATGCAGTTCGACCGCGACGCGGAAGCCGGCAAGGAGCGTGTCAGCGCGCTGACGCTGGAAAAGGCTGGCAAGGTCTCGCGGCTCGAACTCGCCAGGGACGATCTGGTATTTTTCCAGAATGGTTCGATGACCGACGCCTCCAGCCTCGGCACGATGACGGCGCCTCCGCCGCGCCGCAACAAAGCCGACAGTCAGGGCTGGGCTTTGTGGGAGAAGATCGCGGCGGGACGGCCGGAGTTCGGCAATCCCGCGGTCTTCAATTCGTCTATCCCCGAATCGTTGTGGGAATCGTTCACGATCACCTGCCGCACGCCAAAATTCTTTGACGCGATGCAGGCCTTCACCGGCAACGAAGCCGGCATCGGCGGTCTCGTGACCTTCAAGGACTCGCGATGGCGGATGTCCGTGGTCCTCTATCATCAGCCGCATTTTCCCGGACAGGAAGCCGGCGTGACGATCTCCTGGGGCTACGCCCTGCACCCCGATCGCGTCGGCGACTTCGTCGTCAAGCCGATGTCGGAATGCTCGGGCGCCGAAATCCTGCGCGAGCTCGCCGGCCATTTGAATTTCGACCCCGAAATATTCGACAAGGCGAGCTGCGTCCCTTGCCGGATGCCCTACATCACCAGCATGTTCATGCCGCGATCGAATAGAGATCGCCCTGTTCCCGCGCCGAAATCAGTGACGAACTTGTCTTTCATAAGCCAGTTCGTCGAAATCCCCGACGACGTGGTGTTCACGGTCGAATATTCTGTCCGCGCCGCGCAAATCGCCGTCTACGAACGCACTGGATTGGATCTGCCCATTCCCCCGATCACCCGGCACGATCAGTCGTTCAAGGTGATGATCGACAGCTTGGCGAAGGCGTTCGCCTGACGAGGCGGAAACAGCCCCCGCGCGAAAACGCGCGGGGCTGTCACCAATAACGTCTGCGGCTGAACGAAACCAGCACGACGATGACCAGCAAGGCGATGAGCGCCGCTTGCCAGAAGCCCAGGCCATGCATCATGCGCCCGACGGCGTGCCAGAGAATGATGTGGCCGAGGAAATGCAACATGGTGAAGGCTCTATCACGCTAGGGAGATTCGCGGAAATAACTGCTCCATTTCCGTCAGGGCCGGGCTTGTCCCGGCCATCAACGTCGGCGATCATCAATACTATAGAAGATCATCATAATCTTATCGAGTGCAATCGAGAGATCGTGACAAACCTTCCAGCTTTCTTAAGCTGAACGACGTCAACGATTTGCTAGCAAATCGTGGGGATGGCCGGGACAAGCCCGTCCATGACGGCGCCAGCCGATTCAATTATTTTGTCGCATCGCCTAAACCGACGTTCGCGCCAGCCTCGCCGCTCGCAGCCGCGAGAAATCTTCGCCGGCGTGATGCGACGAGCGGGTCAGCGGGGTCGCGGAGACGAGCAAAAAACCCTTCACCCCGCCAATCATCGCATAACTCTCGAACTCTTCCGGCGTGACGAAATGGGTCACGGGATGATGCTTCGGGGTCGGCTGCAGATATTGGCCTATGGTGAGGAAATCGACGTCGGCGCTGCGCAGGTCGTCCATCAATTGCAGCACTTCGTTGCGCGTCTCCCCCAATCCAACCATGATGCCTGATTTGGTGAATATTTCCGCGTCCAGCTCCTTCACCCGCTGCAACAGGCGCAAGGAATGGAAATAGCGGGCGCCGGGGCGCACCGTCAGATATTTGCCCGGCACGGTTTCGAGATTGTGGTTGAAGACGTCGGGTTTGGCGGCGACGACGATCTCCAGCGCGCCCGGCTTGCGCAGGAAATCCGGCGTGAGCACCTCGATGGTGGTTTGCGGCGCGAAAGCGCGGATGGCGCGGATCGTGCGGGCGAAATGCCCGGCGCCGCCGTCGGAAAGATCGTCGCGATCGACCGAGGTGACCACGACATGGGTCAGGCCGAGCTTGGCGACGGCGTCGGCGACATGCTCGGGCTCGAGGGCGTCGAGCGCGTCGGGCATGCCGGTGCGGACGTTACAGAACGCGCAGGCGCGGGTGCAGGTCTCGCCCATGATCATGAAGGTGGCGTGCTTCTTTTCCCAGCACTCGCCGATATTGGGGCAGCGCGCCTCCTCGCAGACGGTGACGAGCCCGTGCTCCTTGACGATCTTCCGCGTCGCCGCGTAGCCCTCGGATCCCGGCGCCTTGGCGCGGATCCAGGCGGGCTTGCGCGCCACGGGTTGATCCGGGCGATGCGCCTTTTCGGGATGGCGCGGGCGGAGATCGGACTTCAGAATATCAATCACGACGGTCATGGCGGCGCCCCCCCTGTCAGCGGTCCCATACCATGCAACGGCGGCCGCGCGTAATCATCCCGCGCATACCAGACCCGCGACATAGAACCCGTCGGTATCCGTCGTCAGCGGGCTGAAGCGGAAGCCCGCGCCGAGTTTTGACGCGCGTTCGGCAAGCCCGGGCAATTCGGCGCCGCGCGCCATCTGGCCGGCGTCGAGCGGCAGGAATTGCGAATGGCGCGCCAGAAAGGCGGCGATCTGATCCTCGTTCTCGGCCTTCAGCACCGAGCAGGTGACATAGACGAGCCGTCCCCCGGGCCGTGCGTAGCGGGCCGCCGAATCGAGCGTGGCGATCTGTTCCTTCAGCCGGGTTTCCAGGGCGCCGGGACGGATGCGCCATTTGGCGTCGGGGTTGCGCCGCCACGCACCCGAGCCGGTGCACGGCGCATCGACGAACACCAGGTCCATGTGGCCTTGCAGATCGGTCAGAATGTCCTGCGAGCCCTTGGGCGCGCGGACCTGCACGTTGCGGGCGCCCGAGCGCTCCAAACGCTGAAAGATCGGCGCCAGACGCCGGCCGTCCGTGTCGCTCGCGTAGACCTGCCCCTGGTTGTCGAGCATCGCCGCCAGCGCCAGCGCCTTGCCGCCGGCGCCGGCGCAGAGGTCGAGCACCTGTATCCCCGGCTTGGCGCCGGAGAGCAGCGCGGCGAGTTGCGAGCCCTCGTCCTGCACCTCGACGAGGCCCTTGATATAGGCGGGCTCGGCCGAGAGCGCCGGGCCGCGACCGTCGGCCCTGGGCGCGATGCGCAGACCGACCGGCGACAGCGGCGTCGGCGCCGGATAGAGATGGGCGAGTTGTTCCAGCGCCTTTTCGCGCGTCATCCGCAGCGTATTTGCGCGCAAATCGATGGGCGCGCGTTCGGCGAGCGCCTGTCCCTCGGCCGCGGCCGTCGCGCCGAAAGCCTCGGCGAAGGCAGGCGCCAGCCATTCCGGGAAGTCGCCGGCGACGTGAAGCGGCGCGCCGGCAAGATCGCCGCCCTCGAGCCTCGCCCGCTCGTCCGCGCTCAGCGGCGAAGGCGCGTGGCCCTCGCCGTTGAACAGCAGGGCGACCGCGTCGGCGCTCATCGCCCGCGTCTGCTTCAACGCGCCGATCATCTGCGCCCGCGCATTGTCCGCGCCCATGATCCAGGCCGACGAGGCTTTCTTGCGCATCGCGTCATAGAGCAGGCTGGAGATGCCGGCCCGATCGCCGGAGCCGGCGAAGCGATGCCCGAGCCCCCAATCCTTGAGCGCGTCCGGCGCCGGACGACGGCGGGCGTAAATGTCCTCGAGGACTTCGATGGCGGCGGCGATACGTGCGGCAGGGGTCATCGCGCCCGTTTAGGCCATCGGCGCGGGGTAAGCAAAGCGCCTTGACGGCGAAGGTTTTCCGCCGGCCTAATTCAAGCACGTTCAACGAGGGCCGTTTGTCCATGCATCGCCGACAATTCCTGCTTGCCGCCGCCGCCGCGATCTCGGCCGGCGCCGCCCGCGCCTACGACTTCGATCTTGCCCCGCCGACTTCGAGCCGCGAGGCCTTCGTCGATTGGATGACGGCCAATCGCCACGAAAACGCGCGCTTCCTCGGGGCCCGCTACGACCGCTATCTGCAATTGCTGTCCCACAAGGACATCTGGGACGCCAGGGACATCCGCGCCTATCTGATGACGCCGCGCGAGGAATTCGTCACGGCGGCCAATCTCGATCAGGCCTACGAATGGCATCACCTGAACATCGGCTTCGGCGTCACCATCACCGGCCCGCATACGGTGGCGCGGATGACCGAAACGCTGCAGATCCAGCGCGGCGACAAGGTTCTGGAGGTCGGCACGGGCTCGGGCTACCAGAGCGCCTATCTCGCAAATCTCACGCCCAACGTCTGGACGATCGAGATCATCGCCGCGCTCGCCGCCCGCACCCGCGCCCTCTACGATTCGCTCATCGGCCGCGGCTATAGTGAGTACGCCGCGATCAAAACCCGGAACGCCGACGGCTATTACGGCTGGGCCGAAGCCGGCCCGTTCGATAAAATCATCGTCACCTGCGGCATCGACCACATTCCGCCGCCGCTGCTGCAACAAATGAAGACCGGCGGCATCATGGTAATCCCCGTCGGCCCGCCCGGCGCGCAACACGTGCTGAAGGTGCTGAAGACGCAAGGCGCGGACGGAAGCGTGACCGCGTCGCGCACCGATATTTACGGCGGCGCGATCATCCCGTTCGTGCCGTTCACGGGCGGGCATCAGGGGTGAGGAGGCCGTTGACGCGGGCCCATTCGCGCCGGACGACTTCCTCGCTGGAAACGACCGCCAGCTTGGCGGTTGGCGACAGGTTGTCAGTGAAGATCATCAGGTTGTCGCCGGGCCAACGAGCGGAGGGCGCGATAAGGCCGTCGATGCCGACCTGAGAAGCCGCCTCGCCGATTTGCTGGGTGCCCACGTAGTCCCGCTCGCCGTAGCGGGTGAGATCGACGCCAAGGGTCGCGAGATCGGCGCGTGCAAGGCGCAGGGTGCGAGACGCCGAGGCTTCAAGGCGCGAGACTTTCAGCTTTTCGACGGACGGCAAAGGGTCCAAGAGGACAAGGTAGGAACACACCTCCGCGAGGGCGCAGTCCGCTTCGAAGCTCGTGTAGAGGATCGAAGTGCGCATGCCCGGACGCTTGGGAGGAGCCCAGCGGCCACCGCTGACCGACGGCGCGAGAGAGTTAGCGGTGGTCGCGGTCACACGGAAAACGTGGCCGTCGAAAGCTTCGGCGGGAAGAGCGTCTATCAACTCAATGAGCGAAGCCTGTGTGCCCAATGCAGTCGCCTCTATTGGTCACTCTTCGGCATTCACCGCGAATTCTCGCCGTCGTTCCGAATTGCGAACTTCAATCGAGGAACTTTGCCAAGCCAATTCTTAACGAGGGGTTCAATTCTTAACAAGGGGTTAATGGTTAACGCGCCCGTTAAGGAAATTTTAACCAGTCTATTAAGCAGAATTTCATGACCTGCGTTAGCTCAAAAATAGACTGCTTCTCGCAATTGTCCAGCTAGCCTGAGGACCTCATCAATTCTTCCCTGTCTGATTAAGTCAAGGGGAACTGATCCGTCTAAAAGCTTCTGCGGACTCAAGAACCATCGATGCGCCTCATCAGGCTGATAAAAATCGGCGAGCAACTCAACGATATATTCGAACTCGATAAGGATTTTCTCCGTCTCAACCTCCGGAAAAACGCCTCCGTCCTCCCAACTTAAAACTGTGGATGGCTCCGCGCCTAGCGCTTTTGCCACGTCGGCTTCGTCCAAAGCTCCTTTGGAACGAAGCGCCCCTAATTTCCTCGCTAGAGCGCCGCTCATAAGACAAACTCCCGCCTATCCCAGCAGGCTATCTAACCTATAGACACGACGACAGGTGAACGGAAGCTGAACTTCTCGTCCTACCCGATCCATGCCACCGACACATCGAGCGCCGCCGCCAGCCGCTCGATCTTCGCGGCGAGACCGGCGCGACGTTTGGTTTCCAGGTCGGAGAGATAGCCTTGCTGAATGCCCGCCTTGGCGGCGAGTTCGGCCTGAGACAGCCCGCGTCCCTTGCGAGCCGCGGCAAGACGGCTCTTGGTCGTCAACATCAGGGCGGAAAGCCCTGGGGGAAATACCGGCGCGCCGTCCGCTTCGAACGCCGCCTTCGCCGCATCGTAAGCTGCGACGTCGGCGGCGTCTTCGTCGGCTTCAGCGGCCAGCGCGGCAAGTTCTTCGTCGCTCGACGTAGTGATGATCTGCGGGCGCATGGGCTGCTCCTCACGAACAGGCATGGGCGCCGCCGGCGCGCGGAAATCCTCGCTCTAAAACCCCCGTGCCGCCTCCAGCAGCAATTCCCTGACATAGCCGGCGAAAGATCGCGCGAACTCGATCCGCCAGTTCCGTTCGCCGCGCCGCCACAGCGTGATCTCCGCCTTGACGAACATCGTCCGCGCGACCATTCCGACTGGGAACGCCGGCAAGTCGAGATCGAGCGCCACGCCGAAGCCGAGCGCTTCCTGCGCCTGGGGGCCTGCCAACATCACCGCCGCCTGTCGGTGCGAGACGTCGACGAGGCTATGAAACACGCCATCGAGCGCCGCCGCGATGGCCTCCTCCAGGCCCGGAGGACAATCCTCGGCGATCAGCAGCCATTCGTCCGGCCCCAGCCACAAAGCCGAGCGCGTTCCCGTCGAGGCCGAGGACAAAGGCCCGGCCGGCGGCGCGACGCCGAAGGCGGCGGCGAGCGGCGCCAGCAAGGCGGCTTCGCCGCGCAGCACGAAGCGCTGGGCGAACGGCTCCAGGCTCGCCCGAAATTGCGGGCTGAGCGGCAGGTTCAAATCCTCGAGCGGGCCATGGCGGGCGGTGTCAAGCGTCAAGGCGCGCGCCCTCCCTGTCGTAGAACACGGGGTCGACGACCCGCACGGGCCGCGTCCCGTCCATGCCGGTCGCGTAGAGCCGCGCGCCGATCCTCGCCCGGCCGTCGGCGACCAGCCCGAGCGCGAACGAGCGCCCGAGCGTCGGGCTCAAATAGGACGAGGTGACGTGGCCGAGCGCCGATGTCCCTGGCGGCGGCGCGGCGACGTCGACCACCTGCGCTCCCTCGTCGATGACGAAAGCGGGATCGTCGGCGAGCAGGCCGACCAGTTGCCTGCGCCCCGGCCGCTTCAGTTCGGGCAGACTCAGCGAGCGCTTGCCGATGAAATCCGGCTTCGCCATCGCCACCATCTTGCCCATGCCGAGATCGTCGGCGGTGACCGTGCCGTCGGTCTCCTGGCCGACGACGATGAAGCCCTTTTCGGCGCGCATGACGAGCAATGAGTCGAGGCCATACGCGCAGCCGCCGCGCTTTTTCGCCTCGGTCCAGATCGCCTCCTGGATCGAGAGGCCGTAGTCTGCGGGCACGTTGACCTCGAAACCCATTTCGCCGGTAAAGCTGACCCGCGCCAGCCGCGTCGGGACGCCGCAGATCTTTCCCGTTCGCATGCTCATGTGCGGGAAGTCGCGGGAGCCGAGGTCGATACCTTGCAGCAGCGGCGCCAGGATTTCCCGTGACAGCGGGCCGTTGATGGCGATGGTGGCGAATTGCTCGGAGATGGAGGTGAAGTGAAC
>Ga0302157_10002107_pt1 | contig 23653 bp, 19 predicted proteins | sample I_Bog_N3_3_FD_193502 | JGI IMG/M metagenome (GOLD analysis project Ga0302157, IMG submission 193502) | Peat permafrost microbial communities from Stordalen Mire near Abisko, Sweden - I_Bog_N3_3 | ecosystem: Environmental > Terrestrial > Soil > Wetlands > Peat | place: Sweden: Abisko, Stordalen... | reverse complement strand
GCGTAGTAGCCCATCCGCCGCTGCGGAGCGGGCGTGTAGGCCTCGAAGCGGTAGGGCCAGCCCCAGAACGTCTCGAACCGCTGCCGGTCGAAGGTTACGGGATCGAACGGGGCGAGGAGCCGGACGCCCTCGTCGGGGCACCAGCGCCGGGATCGCGGATTGTCGGACTGGGGCCAGTACCACAACCCGGCACCCACCTTGGCGTGCGCCAGCCGCTGCTTCGCTCGCGCCAGCGCCGCGCCGCGCCGCAATCGCCATTGCGGTACCCCATGACACAGCATACTCAGCAGACGTCCGAGGCCGCTGGCGGGCAATGGCGCGTACTTGTTCACGACGACGTCCACCAGGGCGTCCAACCGCGCATCGCTGGTCGCATCGTCCACGGGTGGCGGCTGCAGCACCTCGCGCGGCCCGTACACACGAATGCCAGCTTCGCGCCGCACCACCCGCAGGAGCCCCCGATACTGCATCTCGTCAAGCAGCTTCGTCGTTGCATTCGACGATCCGCCGAACCAGTTGGTGACCTTGCCGTGTGCGAAATGCGCGTCGACTTCCCGGGGATGCGCGCAACGGCGTTCACGGATGAACGCCAGCAGCGCCTCTGCCTGTTTTCGCCGCTGCGCAGTCCAGGCCCTGCGTGCGCTGCGCGGATGCATCAGGTCGCTGATCGCGCGCGGCAGAAAGCCGTAATTCACGAGATAATCCTCCTCGAGGGACAAGCGCGAATAGCGCCGCTCGAGGTCGCCAGCCCGATATCCTCGCACCCGATGCCGCAGGACCAGATCCTGTGCGCGTGCCGGCGCGCGAATCGGATCGGCCTGCACGAACCCCAGCTTCGTGATTGCCAGCCTGAGCGTCGTCGGCGCGAACAGCGAACGCGCGACGGCGTAGCGGCGCAGGTGCTCCAGGGACAACGTCATCGCGCGGTCCACCTGCATGGCACTCCGGGCTGTAGCAAGTGCCGCCTACACCGCCTCGAACCGGTTCAGCTCAGGATTCTTGCGCACCTGATCCGGCCGGAACACCTGACCGTTGGCGACGATGTAGACACCGTCGGGCAGCGACTGCACGGCGGCAAACGCCATGCCGAGGTTGAACGGCGCATCGCTGTCGGAGAAGCGCCCAGGCTGCAGCGCCCCGGTCAACACGACGGTCCTGCCGGTCTGCACACCGAGTGCCTTTGCGGTTGCGACCATCGTGTCGGTGCCGTGCGTGACGATGACGTGACGTGCAGAGCTCGCGGCGACGGCCGCCACGATCGCTGCGCGATCCGCGTCCGACATCTCGAGGCTGTCCTTGCGCAGCAGCGGCGTCACCTTCACCGCAACGGTTGCGCGCGCCTGGGTCAGGATCTGTTCCACCATCGGCGGGCCGACTTCGTAGCCACCCTTCGCGTCGAAGTACACCTTGTCGATCGTGCCGCCGGTCGTGATGATCTCGATGTGCATGGGGACATTGTAAGCCAGCGCCGCCAGCCGCAAAGCGGGAACACGCTTCAGCGATACAGCGGTGCGAGACCGCCATCGTCGCCGCCGCCGCCGCCCGCAGTCTGGCCCTTCGGCGGCAACTCCTGCACGGCTGCTGCCAGCGGTGCGCCGTTCCACGGCGCGCCGCGATACAGCGCGCGGTCGAGTTCGACGAGCAGCGCCTCGACCCGGGGGTTGCCGAGCAGTTTCGCCAGTGCTTCCAGGCCTTGGGGCGGTGAGCGCGGCCAGGCCACCTCCGCCCAGGCGAGCAGTGCATGGCGGGCGGCCTGCGGGTCGTCCTGGCGGCACGCCGCCTGGAACCTGCCGCGCGCCTGCGCGGGCGTCAGCGGCTCAGCCTGGCGCAGTTTCGCCCGCGCAACGACGGGCGTGCCGCGCGCGCGGGAAATCGTCCAGGCCACGAGCGTTGCGATCCACAGCAGCGCAAAACCCAGCGTGGACCAGGCCCAGGGATCACGCCTAGCCCCGGCAACGCCCGCGCCGCTGCCCGCAGGGACGGCCGTTGCCGAGGGGGTCCCCGCCGGCGGCGCCACTGCCGCTGTCGATCCGGGGTTCGCAACCGCAGCGGCCGCAGCGCCGGCGGCCGGCAGTACCGTCACACTGCGCGCGGGCAGCGTGACTGCGCGCTCCGTGTTCGCGGCGGTGTCCCACCACGCCAGGCGCAGCGCCGGCAGCTCGATCCTGCCGGCGTGATCGGCAATCATCGCCACGCTCTGGTCGCGGGTGCCGACCACGACGTCACCTGCCGCCTTGTTGTCGAGCCGGGGCTGGTCGGGATAGGCCTTGACGCCCTCCGGCATCGTCATCAGCGCCGCGAGATCCGGCAGCTGTGCCGCGGTGAGCCCTTCGGCGCGCAGGTGCAGGTCGCGGGTGACCGGATCGCCGACGTGGATCTCCGCGCCGTCCGGGTGCCAGGTCTCCTCGAGCGTGATGCTGCGCGCCGGCAGCCAGTATCGCGGGTCGGTGCCTGCCGGGCGTGGCCTGACATTCAGCACCACGTCATCGCCATGGATGCGGATTGGCTTTGTGCCCGCCGCCATGCCGCTCGCACCGAACAGGTCCGCAAACGGGTCCGTCGTCAACCGGTCGGGGCGCATGCGCACGACGACCTGGCCGGAGAGCTGTGCGCCGGCGAGGGTCAGTTCGCCGCTCTTCTGCGGAAACACCACGTAGTGGCGTTCGACGACGTCGTACAGCTGCCCGTTCTTTTCCAGCTGGCGGTTGCGATCGGCGCCGACCTGCTGCACGAGCACGTCGCCGGTGCCCGCGAACTCGAGCCCGGCCTGGAGCAGCCGCTCGCCGGCGTACACCCGCACCGTCACGTTGACCGCAGCCTGCACGTACGGCTCGTGCGTATCGACGATCGTTTCGAGGAACACGGTCTGCTGCTGCGGGGCGCCGGCGGCGCCGCCGGGATTGACGGTCAGCGTAAGCGGGTTGCTCAGTTCACTGCCCCAGGTGATCTGCGGCACGAGGATCTGCCCGGTGCGCTTCGGCGACAGCATGACCTGGATCTCGGTACGCGAGGACACGCTGCCGTTGGCCATCTGGATGCTGGTGCCGCGGCTCGTCGACAGGATGTCGAAGTCCTGCTGCAGGGCTGCGAGGTCCGGCTGGTCGCGCGTCTGACCGTCATAGGTCAGCGTCAGGTGTACCGGCTCGCCCGCAGCGACCTGCGGTGGATCGAGCGTCGCGTGGACCGCGGCGAGCGCATTGCCCGTGAGCGCCAGTGCCGCCAGCGCAATGACCCAGCCTTTCATTTGCGGTCCTCAGGATGTTGCAGCATGTGCTCGATCATGAACTTGCGGCGCAGCAGGCCGGAAGGATCATCCGGTATCCAGCGCAACCATTGATCGAGCGATGCGGCCTGTTCCGTGGCGGGCGGCCGCGCTGCGTCTCCGCTGCGCGGCTCTCCCGGCCGGGGCTCACCGCTCGCGGACTGCCTCGCCGCTTCCTTGTCGTCCTTGCCCTGCCTGCCGTCCTGGCCATCCCTGCCCTGCGTGCCGTCCTTGCCGGATTTCGGCCCGCCGGCATCCTTGCCTGACTGCGCGTCCTTGCCTGACTGCGGGTCCTTGCCCGCCTGGGAATCCTTGCCCTGCTGACCGCCCTGCGCTTCGCCCTTGTCGCCTTTTTCGCCCTTGTCGTTCTGCTTGTCCTGCTTGTCCTGCTGGTCATGCTGGTCCGACTTGTCCCCTGACTTGCCACCCTGCTGCGAGTCCTTGAGCTGTTTCGCGACGAGGTCGCGGTTTTGCTGCGCATCGCGCCGCAGGTCCGCATCGCCACCGCCGTCCTTGAGCAAGCGGTCATAGGCATCGAGCGCTCCCTTGAGGTCTCCGGCACGGGCGAGCGCATTGCCGCGGTTGTAGGTCGAGACCGGGTCCGTGAACGGCTTCAGGTGTTCCGCCGCCGCAGTGAACTGCTGCCCCTGGATCTCGGTGAACGCCTGCCGGCGCTGCGCGAGTGTCTGCTGTTCGGGGCGCGACCACAGGTCTGCCCAGCCCAGCGCATGACTCATGGCACTGGTGGACAGCAGCGCCAGGGCGAGGATGCTGCGTCTCATACCCAGCCCCGCCGCGCAATCAGCAGCGCGACCAGCAGGATCAGCGGCAGGAGCCAGATGCCGCCGTTGCGCCATGCAGAGACCTGTTTTTCCGTCGCGATCGACTGCTCATCGAGCGGATTCGCACGGCGCTCGGCGAGCATCGCGATCAGCCGCGGCACACTTTCCAGCGACCAGTAGCGGCCATGTCCGCTCGCCGCCACCTGTTGCAGCTCATCGACGGGGAGACGGGCGAGCACACTGCGCCCCTGGTCATCATGGACGAATTCGCCGTTCGCTCCCTTGAGCGGCGCGCCATCGGCGGTACCGACGCCGACGATCTCGACGGTCGCACCCTGCCCGGTCAGCCGGTGAGCGGCGGCAAGCGCCGCGGCAGGATCGGCGAATCCGTCGGTGAATACGATGACCTCGGCATGCCGGCTCCCCGACTGACGCAACAGCTGCCCGGCCTGGTCGAGCGCGGGGCCCAGCGCATCACCGCGCTCGGGCATCAGCCCGGGAGCCAGCACCGGCAACAGTCCGCGAATCGTTGCCACGTCCGAGGTCAACGGGACGACCGTATGCGGCTCGCCCGCAAACGCCACCAGTGCAACGCGCGCATCCTGCGCCGCGCCCAGCAGGTCATCGATCGCAAAACGCGCGCGGGTGGCGCGGTCCGGCGTAACGTCCGCCGCCGTCATCGAAGGCGACAGGTCGAGCACGGCGACCCAGTCGTCGGGCGCGCGGAACCCGAGGCTGGGCAGGCGCTCCCATGCAGGGCCGGCAAGCGCGACCACACCCAGCGACCACAGCGCCGCGAGCAGCAGCCAGGGTCCGCCGTTGCCGCCACCGGCCTCGAGCCTGAGCGCATCGACCAGTGCCGGGTCCATGATGCGTGACCAGCCGCCGGTACGCGACTGGCGCCAGCGCAGCCAGAATAGGCACAGCAGCACCGGCGGCAGCGCCAGCAGCCAGCGGGGATGCAGCAGATGCAGCTGGTGCAGCGCCGTCAGGTCCATGTGCGCATCCCGATCCAGATTCCCGGAAGTGACAGGCCGAGCGCCGCCGCGAGGGGAATCCAGAACCATTCGTCGACCGGACGCAGCCACTGCGCCCGCGCCGCGACCGGCTCGAGCTGCTGGATCTGCCGGTAGACGTCGGCCAGCGCCGACGCATCGGTCGCGCGGAAATACCTGCCGCCGGTCGTCTGCGCAATGTCCTGCAGGGTTTTTTCGTCCAGGTCGTTGTTGCCCTGGACCCCGAAGAACCCGGCTCGCGCCTGCGCGCCGACCCCGATCGTGTAAATCCGCAGTCCCGCGCCAGCCGCGAATTTTGCCGCCTGCGCCGGCTGCACCGCACCGGCGTTGCTCTGGCCATCGGTCAGCAGGATCAGCACGGTGCGCTCAGGCAGCGCCGCGGTTGCATTGCCCGACTTTGCCGCCTCGCTCGCCTCGGCGCGCAGCCGCTTCAATGCCATGCCGATGGCATCGCCGATCGCCGTCTCGGGGCCTGCGACACCGACAACGGCCTCGTCGAGGAAGCGATGCACGGTGACCAGATCCTGCGTCAGCGGCGCCTGCACGTAGGGCTGGGTGCCAAACAGGATCAGGCCCACCTGGTCGCCCTGCCGGCTGTCGATGAATTTTCCCGCGACCTGCTGCACGACCTGCAGGCGGCTCGTGCCGTTCGCCATGTCCGGCGTCGACATCGATCCGGAGACATCGACGGCGAGGATGATGCGTCGGCCGGTCGTCGGCGTCGGCAGCGGATCGCCGAGCCACTGCGGGCGCATCGCGGCGACCACGAGCAGCGCCCAGACCAGTGCGAACAGCGCGCGTCGCCCGATCCCGGCGCGGCTCGCCTTGCCGACACTCGCGCTCAAGGCCGCAGCGAAGGGCAGGTACAGCGCCGCGCTCGCCGGCGCCGCCGCACCACGCAACCGGTAATACAGCCACGGCAGCGGCAGGAACAGAGCCATCCACGGCCAGCCGAGCTGCATCATGGCCGCGCACTCCGCTGTTTTGTCCGCGCGGCCGTGCGCACGAAACTCTCCGTCGCCGCACACCAGCCCTCGCGATCCGCCTCCGGCTGCCGCGACGGCGATGAGCCGCCGAAGCTTGCGGCAAGCAGCGCCTCGCCGAGCGGACCGCCGAGTCCGGTGGCGCCATGGGCGGCGACGAAGTGCAGCCATTGTGCGCCGCTGAGGCGCGCCACCTGGTCGGTGCCGAATACCGCGAGCGCATAGCGCCGCAGCAGGTTCTGCAGCGCCCGCGCAGTCGCAGCGGGATCCATGTCGCGGCTACGGATGCGCTTCAGTTCGCGCAGCGCCACGCGTCGTAGCCGCCGCGGCGGCCAGCGCCACCACCAGACGGCGCCGGCGAGCAGGACGATGATGAGTGCCGCAAGCAGCCACCAGCCCGGCGCCGGCGGCCACCACGGCGGAATCGCCGGCGCATGCTCGGGCGCCAGTTGCGCGAGCCAGTCGCTATTGGCGGGGGCGGTCGTCATGCCGCAAAGGACGCCTCGCGCCGGCTCGGCTGCAGGCCCTGTTCAGCCGGCGTCCCGGTATCCAGCGGCGTGGTCTCGAGCCGCAGCCCTTCACTCAAGCTCTGCACGCGCGCCGCGCGAGCCGCCCAGGCGGCCCGCCAGGCCGTGCGGCTCATCGCGCCATCGAGCCCGACGAGGCGGCGCGGCAGCCCGGCGCGGAAGCGTCCGTCCGGCAGCCCGTCACGCTCCAGGGCATCGGTGGTCCAGAACAACCGGCACTCTGCATGCGCGGCGAGCGGCGACCAGGACGACAGCTCCGTGCCGCTGGCCGCGGCAAAGTCGCTGAGCGCGAGGACCAGGCTGCCCGGATGCACGAGCGGACGCAGCAGCTGCAGCCCCGCCTGCAGTGTCTCAGGCAAGGGTTGCGCCGGACGCGTCGGTTGCAGCGCCAGCATCGCGGTCAGCAGCGGCAGGACACCGGCCTCGCGCGAACGCGGAGCGAGGCAGCGCATCTCGCTGCCATTGCCGATGACTGCGCCGACGCGGTCGCCGCCGGCGGCTGCCGTCCACGCCAGAAGCGCCGCGGCTCGCACTGCAAGTGCGGCCTTGGTCTGCAGCCGGCTGCCGAAGAACATGCCGGGCTGCAGGTCGACGAGCAGCCATACCGGGCGCTCGCGTTCCTCACGGAACAGCTTCGTGTGCACGCGCCCACGGCGCGCGGTGACGCGCCAGTCGATGCTGCGCACATCGTCGCCCGGCGCGTACGGCCGCACTTCCTCGAACTCGAGCCCGCGGCCGCGGTGCGCGCCCCGGTGGCCGCCGAGCAGCAGTGCGCGCGCATTGCCCTGCGCGCGTAACTGCAGCTGGCGTGCGGCGCCGCGCAGCGCCAGCAGCTCGGCAAGATCCGGCTGGATCATGGCGCCGGCACGCGTCGCAGGAGCTCGGCGATGCAGGCCTGCGCGTTGATGCCGCGCGCCTGGGCCCCGTAATCGATCAGCAGGCGGTGGCGCAGCGCATCCGGCGCGATGTTCTGCACATCGTCCGGCGTCACGTAGTCGCGACCGGCCAGCCAGGCGAGCGAGCGGGCGCCGCGCTCCATCGCGATCGCCGCGCGCGGGCTCACGCCCCAGCGCAGCCACTCGCGCAGCTGCGCGCTGTAGGGCTCCGGGCGGCGGGTCGCATCGACCAGTGCGGCGATGTATTCGCCGATCGAGTCGGCCATCGTGAGTCCGAGCACCTCGCCGCGTGCGGCGAAGATTTCCTCCTGCGTGAGGCGGCGCGGCGGCGGCGGCAGCTCGCGCTGGGCGATCGCCTCGCCACGCGCCAGCGCCATGATCTTCAGCGTCGTCGCACGATCCGGATAATCGATCGCGACATGCAGCATGAAACGGTCGATCTGCGCCTCCGGCAGCGGATAGGTGCCTTCCTGCTCTATCGGGTTCTGCGTCGCCATGACGAGGAACAGCCGCGGCAACGGGTAGGTCGACTGGCCGACGCTGATCTGGCGTTCAGCCATCGCCTCGAGCAGCGCCGACTGCACCTTGGCCGGGGCGCGATTGATCTCGTCGGCCAGGATCAGGTTGTGGAACAGCGGGCCGCGCTGGAAGCGGAAGCTTCCCTCCTCCGGCCGGTAGATCTCGGAGCCCGTCAGGTCCGCGGGCAGCATGTCCGGCGTGAACTGGACGCGCTGCGCGTCGCCTTCGACTGCATGCGCGAGCGCCTTGATGGCGCGCGTCTTGGCCAGTCCCGGCGGACCTTCGACCAGCAGGTGCCCATCGGCGAGCAATGCGACCAGCAGACGCTCGACCAGCACTTCCTGGCCGATGATCTGGCTGGAGAGGTACTCGCGCAACCTGGCAAAAGCCGCCTGCGCGCCCAGCGTAGTGCCTGGATCCGTCATGCCTCACTCCTTGGTTGTTGTGGCGAGCCCGCTATCAGACCGTCACTACGGGTTTTAAGTTCCGGGGTCGGCGCCGGTGATCCGTCCCTCGGCGTCGTGGCGTACGACCAGGCGTTTCGCCCCAGCCCACTGTTCCAGCGCGGCGGGTGTGAGGCCGTAGTAGCGCGCCTGTTCCGCCCGCGACACCGGCGGTCGTGGCTGGCGCCGCTGCGAGCCATGGAAGCGGAACAGGTTGTAGTAGGCCCAGACCAGCAGGCTGCCCCCCAGCCAGCCCACCACGATCGCGTAGTCGGTCACCTTGCCCTGCAGCAGCGCGAAGCCGTTGCGGATCACCATTTCCGTATACGCAATGTGGATGCCGAGCGCCCAGCCGAGCAGCGCAAGGAGCGGCAGCCACAGGTAGATCCACAGTACCCAGAACACCAGTGTCACCGAGCCATAGACGACACGCTGGCGCACGCTCTGCAGGCTCGGGCGGTCGATGATGACGTGCTTCATGACGGATTGATGCCCCGGTCCGGACTCGCCCACCGCGCGCGCGAGCTGCGCTTGCGCAGCAGGATCTTCGGCACGGCCACGACGGTCGTCAGCGCGTTGATGGCCCAGAACGCCAGCGGATACCAGATCATCCAGAAGTAGATGCGCCAGAGGCGGTGATCGTGGCGGCGGTCGAGCACCAGCGAGACGCCGATCTGCAGGAGGCAGGTCGTGCCGATCACGACGCCGGACCAGCCGGGAATCGGCGAGGCCATGCGGATGTAGGACGGCAGCGGGATGAAGTTGTTGATGACCCACAGCGACGTGACCAGCAGGATCGAGTAGGCCCAGAAGATACTGAGCGCAAACTCCAGAAAAATTCCCCACATACGCCGCGTGCGCCACTCGCGGATGTTGCGGGCGTAGCGCATCGCGACCTGGAAGCCGCCCATCGACCAGCGCAGACGCTGCCGCCACAGCCCGCGCAGCGTCTCCGGCATCAGGATCCAGACGCGCGCATGCGGCTCGTAGCGCACGTCCCAGTGGCGGATCTGCATGCGCCAGGTGACGTCGATGTCCTCGGCCAGCATGTCCTGGCGCCAGTAGCCGACGTCGTGCAGCGCCGTCTTGCGAAACGCCGCCGCGACACCCGACACCGTGAACACCCGGCCGTAGGTACGCTGCGCGCGCTTGATCAACCCGACGATCGCCGAGAACTCGCCGACCTGGATCTTGCCGAGCAGCGTCGAACGGGTACGGATGCGCGGGTTGCCGGTGACCGCCGCGACGCGCGGCCACGCAAAGTGACGCATCATCCAGCGCACCGCGAACGGATCCGGAAGGGCGTCGCCGTCGATGCAGACCAGGAATTCGTGCTTGGCCGCGAGCGCCGCGGCCTCCATTGCGAGCGCCTTGCCCTGGTTGCTGGCAAGGTGCACGACGCGCAGGCGCGCATGCTGCAGGGCGAGCGCGTCGAGGAGCGCGCCGGTGTCGTCGCTACTGCCGTCGTTGACGGCGATCACTTCGTACTCCGGATAGTCGATCGCCATCACGTGCGCGATCGTCTCGGCGACATGCGCCGACTCGTTGTGCATCGGCAGGATCACCGTGACCGGGGCGGCGAACGACGCCGGCGGCGGCAGGCTGTCGGCCGCGGTGCGCCGTTCGAAGCGGAAGTAATAGTTGATCGCGCCGATCATCCACAGATACGCCATGAACAGCGGGTAGTAGAACGTGTAGCTCATCAGCAGGTCGCCGAAGCCGCGGATCAGTTGCGTATCCATGCCGGGCACCCCTCTCAGTTGTCGCCCGGGAAGGACTGCAGCGACAGCGCGCGGCGCAGCGCCTGCGACGCAGGCTCCGGCCTGGCCACAGCGCCCGCGCCCAGGGCAAGGTTGCGCGCTCCGGCGCGGCGCAGCGCGTCGAGCTGCGCCGCCGCGCGCGCGCCTTCCGCCACCTGGAAGACGGTCTTCGCGAGGCCCTGCGGCAGCAGACCGACCTGCGCCACCTGCCCGCTTCCTGCCGCGGGCACCGTGACGAAATCCGCAGCCGTCAGCGCTGCCGGCAACGCAGCGGCGACATCGCCCGCGGCGAGCGCGCGCGCCGTCAGCAGGCCGTCATGATCAGCGCCGACCCGCGCGGCGAGCGCCGCGGTCGCGCCGCTGTCGCTGGCCGCACCGGGAGCCGCTGCGAACAGCAGGCCCTGGAAGGTGGCAGCCGCCGACAGGTCGTCAAAAATATCCTGCGCAGCTTCCGGGCTGCCGCCGATCTGCGGCGGCAGACTGGCATAGACGGCGACACCGAGGCGCGTGCGCAGCTGCCAGGCCGCGCGGTTGAACAGGTCGGCCCGCAGCGGCAGCCGCCGGTTCGGAAAATACACCGACGGCAGGGTACCCGCGGCCTCCCCGCCCGACCAGGCGCGCAGGAACACCGAGTTGGCGCCGCTTGCCTGGACCGCATCGAGCAGCCGCGACAGGTTTGCTTCCTGGCGCTGCGGATCCGCATCCTGGATGCGATCCAGGTCGATGGTGAGCGCGCGCAGCGGCGCGCGCCGCAGCGGCGCCTCGAGCACGCGCGCGAGGTCCGCGGTCGTATAGTCGTGCGTGACCAGGATGCGGCGCATCCGCGTCAGCGGGATGTCCGGGGTGTTGATGCCGAGTTCCAGCGACATGCCGTAGGGCATGCCGAGGCTCCCCGCAATCGCGTCGGTCACGCGGTCGTGAGCGCCGTACGGCCACGCCACCAGGCGCGGCCGCGCGCCGGTGAGCGCCGCGATGCGCTCGCTGCCGGCGGCGAGATCCGCCGCGATGCGCGCCGCATGGGCCGCCGCATCCTCGTAGGCGCCGCTCACCGGATCGTAGCGGCGCGCGACGGCCGCCGGTTCCAGGTTGCCCTGCGGATTGGCGACTATCCCGACGTGCAGGTCATAGGTATGCGATGCAAACTCGATGAGGCCCGAGCGGCGCATCGCGTCGATCTCGGTCTGGCGCAGGAAATCGGCCCGGCTCAAGGTCACGTCGCCATAGCGCGGCGCCGCGCGGGTGCCGTTGCCCTCCTCGAGCCAGCCGCCGACCAGTGCGACGACGGCCGGGTAGCCGAAAGCCTGCAGCAACGGGAAAGCGCGGCTATAGACGCTTTCGAGTCCGTCGTCGAAGGTGATCAGCACCGCGCGCGGCGGCAGCGGCCGGACGCCTGCGCGCGCCGCGATGACGTCGTCGAGCCGCACGACATGGTAGCCCTGGCTGCGCAGCCACTCGAACTGCAGTACCAGCTGGCCCGTCTCCAGCGTATAGGAGTCGGGGCGCTGGCGCGCATCGTCGCGAATCTCGTGATAACAGAGCACGACGAAGCTGTCCTGCGGCCACTCGGCGGCAGCGGCCGCCGCGCTCCACAGCGCCAGCACGATCGCGACCAGGGCGGCCAGTGGGCGCATCAGAACCTCCCCAGTGCATAGAGCGTCAGCACGTCGAGCCGCTCGCGCGAACCGTCATACGGACGCACGCCGCGGCCAAACCCCGCCCTGACGACGACACGATCGTTGATGTCGTAGTTCAGGCTGTAGCGGAACGCCGCAACCAGCCCGGAGCCGTAGCCCTGCTGCCGGTAGTCGCCGAGCGTCAGGTCGAGTTCCTGCGACAGCGCCGCGCTGTAGTGGCGGAACTGTTGCCACTGGTTCTGCAGCGTCAGCGTCGCGGATTCGTCGCGCAGCGGATTGAAGTAGTTGGTGTTCGGCAGCGTGTTTGACGAGGTATCGAGGTCCAGGCGGGTGTCGAGCCTGTATACCGGTCCCGTGACCCAGCGTTCGCGCCAGAAGGCGGATTCATCGTGGCGCGAATTGCCGTCGCTGAATTCCTCGCGCTTGGCATTCAGGCCGAATTCGCGCGATTCGCTGACGCGGTAGCCGAGGTCGAGCGCGTCGCGGTCCGCATGCACACCGACGACGACGGCAGCGATGGGTATGTCGAGGGTACGCGCCGAGTACGAGCCGCCGAAGCGCCAGTGATCGTCGGGCGTCACCTCGATGCTGGTCTGTGCCGCGGGAGATGTCCGGTCGATCTCCAGCAGCTCGATGGTCGCGAGCCAGTTCATCGTGTGATATTCGACGCCGGCACCGGCGGCATGGCGCCAGGTATCGCCCTGGATCGGATCGCCCTCGGCCTGGTTGAAGTGGGCGTAGGCACGGAAGTCCGCGCCCAGGGGCGGCGTCCAGGCATATTCCTCGACGGTCGAGTCGATGAGCCCGGCGCGCCGGCCATAGCTGCGGCCGAGCTGCGCATCGATGCTGAATTCCGCGGAATCATGGATCTGCCAGTCGCGCTGGCTGCGCAGCAGCGTCGGGTCCTCGTCGGTGCGCTGCGCTGCCATGAGCTGCAGGGTCGCCTGCGCGGAGCGCCAGTCCGCCATCTGCAGCTGCGCCCCGAACAGCTGCGCCGTCGCCGCGCCGAGGTCAGGATTGCGTTGCAGGACTTCCCTGGTGAGCGCCGCGGATTCGCGCGGCCAGCCGCGCAGCCCCTCGACCTCGGCGAGCGCGAGGTTCACGTCCGGATTGCCCGGCGCCTCCCCCGCGAGCGCATCCAGGCGGCGCCAGGCGTCCGCCAGCTCCTCGTTATAGGCGAGTGCCATCGCGGCCAGGACCTGCGCCGGGATGTAGTCCGGGTTTTCGCTGCGCAGGCCGGGCGAGTCCGCGTCCAGGTACTGCGGTTCCTGCCGCGCCAGCGAATCGGCCCAGCTCTGTGCCTGCCGCGGATGGCCGCTTTCCAGCAACGCGTAAAAATAAGTCGACTTCAGGCTGAACGGCACCGGGCTGCCGGCGGGCAGCGAGCGGAACAGCTCGGCCGCGCGCTGCGGCTGGCGCAGCGTCAGGTACGCATCCGCAGCGGCGCCGGTCGCATGCGGCGGGATCGGACCGCCGTCCCGCGCCAGGCCCTCGTACTCGGCGACGGCCTCGCGCGAATGCGACCGCTCCTGCAGCGCCTCGACGAGGTCGGCACGCACGCGGCGGCGCAGGTCCGCGGAGGCTGCCGGATCCGCAATCGTCGCACGCATGCGGGCAATCACGGCGTCCAGATCCGCGGCACGGACGCGCTCCGGGCGCGGCTCATCCCGAGCCCAGCGGAATTCGAACGCGAGTTCGTCCTGCTGCGTCGCCACGCGTTGCGCAGCGGTGGTCACCGACGCCGGCGTCAGCGCCTCCGCGAGGTGCGGCGCGCCGAGGTGCACGAGCGCCCGATAGCGCAGCGCCAGAGCCCCGCCCTGGTCCGGCTCACCCACGAGGATTGCCTCGGCTGCGGCAAGGGCCGGGACCCAGTCCCCGGCCGCTTCGTCGGCGAGCCCCAGCGCCTCGAGTACCTCGCTGCGCTCCGGGTAGCGCGCCTGCAGCGCGAGAAGGTCAGCCTGCGCGGCGGCGACCCGGCCCTGGTCGAGCAGCACGAGGTCACGGCCGGCACGCACTGCCGGATTGTCATCGGCCCCCGGTATCGCGGCGTAGTACTGCAGCGCCAGTTCCGGCCGGTGCTGGTCGCGGGCGCCCCGACCCAGCGCCTCCAGCACATAGGGGGGCAGCGTTGCCGCGTCGATAGCGGCGGCGGTCTCGAGCGCGTCATCCGCATGCCCGGCGTTGACCGCTGCGACCAGGTAATCGTTGCGGTAGCGCGGGCGCGCCGGGCACTGGTCGTAGGCAAATTTAAGCTGCTCATAGGCGGGCCCGAGCTGCCCGGCCCGGTATTGCAGCAGCCCGGCGGCATAGGCCGCCTCGGCCCGCCCGGCCACGCCCGGATCGCAGTCGGCAGCATGAACACTCGCGCAGGCAAATACGGCGATGCAACCCGTCAACGAGATTTTGCTGGCTTTTCTGTAATCCATCATGCGAAACGAGTTTGCGGCACACTTCCCGGGCCGGTATCTTAATGGAAGGATGTCCGACGATTCCGGCTAAATCAGTGCTGTCGGGGCTGCCGGTCGCCTCAGCTACGGTAGTCCGGCTCTTCCTCGTTGAGGATCGCCTTGACGCCGGCCAGGTGATCGAGGGCCAGCTGGCCGTAGTCGCGCCACTGGCGCTCGGTGAGGGCCGCGATCTCATCCGGTACGATGCGCAGCGGCCTGCCCGTCGCATAGCAGTCCAGCAACGTCCGCGCCGCCCGTTCGAAGTAATACAGCTCGTCGAAAGCGGCGGCGACGCTCGCGCCGATCACGAGGACGCCGTGATTCGCGAGCAGCAACACGGTCCTGCCCTCCCCGAGAAGTCCCGCCACGCGCGCGCCTTCCCCGCTGTCGAGGGCCATCCCGCGAAAGCCCTCGTCCAGCGCCACGCGGCCGTGGAAACGCATCGTGTTCATGTCGATCGGATACAGCCTGCTGTCCGCCAGGCACCCCAGCGCGGTCGCGTAGCGCGAATGCACGTGCATGACACAGCGCGCGGCGGGAAGCCGGGCATGCAGCTGGGAATGCAGGAACCAGGCCGTCGGGTCGGGCGCTTCGGCACGGCCGGGCGACGCCGGATCCTGCGCGTCGAGCAGCAGCAGCCCGCTCGCCGTGACGAGCCTGAAATGACGGCCGCGCGGGTTGATCAGGAACTGCGCACCGTCAGCCGACACGGCGACGCTGAGGTGATTCGCGACCGACTCATGCATCCCCTCGCGGGCCAGCCAGCGGAACGCCGCGGCCAGGTCGATGCGCAGGTCCGCATGGTCCAGCGGTTCGCTCATCGCTGTGCATTCGCCCAGTCGGGATGAATCCAGGCGGGCGCAGCCAGCGGCGGCAGCGGCGCGCACCCCTGGATATCGTCACTGAGCTTTTCCGCCATCATGATCACCGGTGCATTGGTATTGCCGCTGACGATGCCGGGCATGATCGACGCATCGACGATCCGCAGGCCTGCGAGGCCGTGCACGCGGCCGCGCGCGTCGACCACCGAGTCCTGCGCACGCCGCCCCATGCGACAGCTCCCCACCGGATGATAACAAGTCTCCACCCCCTGGCGGATCCAGGCATCCAGCGCCGCGTCGCTGCTGACCGCGACACCCGGATTGAGCTCCTCGCCGCGCACGTCATCGAGCGCCGGCTGCGCGAGGATCTCGCGCGTCAGGCGCACGCCGGCGCGCAGGTCGGCGCGATCCTCAGGGTCGGCGAGATAGTTGAATAGGATCGAAGGCGCTGCCGCGGGATCCGCCGAGCGCAGCATCACCCGGCCGAGACTGCGCGGGCGCAGCAGGTCGATGTGCACCTGGAACGAATCGCAGCCGACGTCCCGGACCGTGCCGGGCCGGATCGCCAGCGGCATGAACGTCAGCTGGATGTCCGGATGTTCGATGCCGGCGCGGCTGCGCAGGAATGCACCGGCCTCAAAGTGGTTGGAACTGGCGGGGCCGTCCGCACGCGCGAACCAGCGCAGTCCCGTCAAAATGCGGGGGAGGCCGTGATTCACGCGGTACAGCGACAACGGCCGCAGGCAGCGATGCTGCACCGCGAGGTCAGGGTGATCGTTGAGATTCTCGCCCACCGCCGGCAGTTCGTGCAGCACGGGAATTCCGAGGCTCCGCAGCAGCTGCGGCGGCCCGACGCCGGAGAGCTGCAACAGCTGCGGTGAGCCGATCGCGCCTGCCGCGAGGATCACCTCGGCGGCGGCGCGTGCCTCATGCGCGCCGCCCGCATCGCGCCAGGCCACGCCGACCGCGCGCCCCGACTCGATCAGGATCCGCCCGACCCGCACCTCGGTGCGCACGGACAGGTTCATCCGATCCCTGACGGGATGCAGGTAGGCGCGCGCAGCGCTGCAGCGCCTGCCGCCCTGGGTGGTGCGGTCCATGCGCCCGGCGCCCTCCTGGCGCTCGCCATTGACGTCGCTGGCGAGCGCGTAGCCCGCCTGCACGGCGGCCTGCACGAAGCGCTGCGCGAGCGGCGCTGCGCCGAGGTCCGGCGCACACACGCCGAGCGGGCCGCTTGCGCCGTGATACTCATCGCCACCCAGCAGGTGGGCTTCCGCCCGCTTGAAGTACGGCAGCACGTCGGCGTAGCTCCAGCCATCGAGGCCGGCGGCAGCCCAGGCATCGTAGTCGCGCGCATGTCCGCGGACGTACATCATCCCGTTGATCGACGAGGAGCCGCCCAGCACGCGGCCGCGCGGATGGGTCAGGCGGCGGCCGTCGAGGAAGGGCTCGGGGTCGGAGACGTAGTTCCAGTTGAAGCGCTCGCTGCTGATCAGGCTGCCGACCGCCGCCGGCATGTCGATGCGCCAGCTGCGGTCGCTTGGTCCCGCTTCCAGCAACAGCACGCGCCGCAGCGGATCGGCGGACAGCCGCGCCGCGAGCACACAACCTGCGGAACCCGCGCCGATGATGATGGTATCGAAGCCGGCCTGCAGCGCTTCAGCCATGGATCGCCGCATGGCAGAGCTGGTGGAAGTGGCGCACGAGGTGCTCGCTGCGGCAGTCGTTGTCGTCGCCGATCAGGTAGCGGCCGCGGCTGAAGCCCTGCGAGCGCAATCCCTTCTGGGTTGCCTCGTTGAGCCGGATGTCCTCAGGACCCAGCACCGCGTTCATCCAGTGCATCGCTGCGCGCGTCAGGTCCGGCACCGCCGCGCCCTCCGGCCCGTAGTAACCGAAGCGCAGGCGGGAGGTTTCGGGACCGGTGGGCGTCATGATGAAGGTGCCGACGACGTTGGTGTACGGGAACACGTACAGCGTCGTGTTGGGCCAGAGGCCGAAGTTGAAGAACGAGTCGGTCTGCCGGGTGACGCCGGCGAGCGGCAGCCCGTAGGCATGGGTCGCGCCCGCACGCGGCGGCCCGATGTAGCTCCACCAGAGGTCGTGGGCACGCAGGCGGTACTGTGGGAAGTCGATCAGGCTGACGAGTTCGGCGTGTGCCGGCCCCGAGAAGTCGAAGTGATAGCCCTCGATCGAGTTCTCATGGATCACCTTCCAGTTTGCCGCCACCTCGACATCCGCCACCTGCACCGGCACCAGCCGGTCGAGGTCCGGCACGTAGCTGCGGATCAGCTCCTCGGCGCCGGGCGCGACGGAGCGGATCGGCGTCGCGTCCGCATCGACGTTGATGAAGACGAAGGACGCGAACACTCCCACGGCGACCCCTTTGAGGCCGTGGGCGCCGCGGTCGAAGGCCGCCAGCCGCTCCATATGCGGTGCCCCCTTGAGGCTGCCGTCGGTCGCATAAGTCCAGGCGTGATAGGGGCAGGTCAGCAGCTGCGCCTTGCCGCAGGCGGCGGTGACGAGGCGGTTGCCGCGATGCTGGCAGACGTTGTGGAAGGCGCGCAGCACACCGTCGCGGCCGCGGATCACGATGATCCCCTGGTCGAAGAGCTCGAAGGTGACAAAGGCCCCCGGCTCGCGCAGCTCGTTGACGTGACAGACCAGCTGCCAGGACTTCAGGAAGATGTTGCGGCGTTCCCGCTCGTACACCACCGGATCGTAGAAATACCGTGCCGGCAGGCTGTACCCGGCCTGCTGGTCGGCCGTGCTCCACTCGAATTCCACTGTCGCCATGTCAACCTCCGCCGGATGTTGCGCGACACGTTAAGCGGCCCGGTCTGGCGCCGCCTGCTTGAAAGCGTCATCATGATGTCGATTTCGCGACGTATCGGTTTCACGCTCCGGAGTTCCCCGTCCTGCGCAGACTCGCCTTCCTGCTCTGTCCTGAATACTCGAGCCTCGGGCTTGCCGCGGCCTGCGAGGTGCTGTTCGTCGCGAACTGGGTCGCGCAGCAGCCGCTCTATGAATGGCTCGTGCTGTCGGCGGACGGCACCGCGGTGCGCGCGAGCAACGGCAGCGCCACGCCGGTCGATGGCGGCCTGGACCTCGGATTGCACTGCCGGACGGTGTTCGTGCTGGCGAGCTTCGAGCCGGCGACAGCGGCACGCGACCGGCGCAACGTAGGCTGGCTCAAGCGCCTGGCGCAGTTCGGTGTCGAACTCGGCGGCATCGAGAACGGCAGCATGCTGCTCGCCGCGGCGGGTCTGCTGCGGGGCCGGCGCGTCGCCGTGCACTGGGACAACCTGGCCGGTTTTCGCGAGCGATATCCCGAGACGCAGCCGGTCGCCGAACTCTATGCGCGCAGCGGCAGACTCTTCAGCTGCGCTGGCGGCACGGCGGTGATCGACCTGATGCTCGCCTGGATGGGGTGGCATGGCCACGCGGGGGTCGCGGAGGAAGTGGCCGAGCATCTGCTCGTCGAGCGCGTGCGCAGCGGCGCAGCGGCGCAGCGCGCGGCGGTTCAACCGGCCACGGACTCACCCGACGACACGATCGCAAGGACCCAGGCACTGATGGCGCAGCACATCGAGGAACCCCTGTCCTGTGCCGCTCTCGCGCAGCACGCCGGTCTGTCGCTGCGCCAGCTCGAGCGGCGCTACCGCTCGGAGATGGGCTCCTCGGTCCTGCACCAGTACCGGATGATCCGCATCGGCCAGGCACACCAGCTGCTGCAACAGACAGCCTTGCCGGTGACCGAGGTCGCCCTGTCCTGCGGCTTCCGCTCGCCGGAATATTTTTGCCGGCTGTATCGCAGTATGCTGGGCGTCTCACCCAGTGCTGACCGGAAGCAGTCGACGACGGCGCCGGTGCTGCGCAGGCGCCGCAGGCTGACAGGAACACCACGGACATGACCACGCCGAAGCACACACAGAAGGCCGCCGCCGCGCAGCCGGGCAGGCACAGGACACACGGCCAGCGGCGTATGCGCCTCGGCCAGCGCGACATCATCACGCACGGGCTCAGCAACGTCGTGTTCCAGGACCTGTACCATTACTTCATGACCGTCGGCTGGGGCCAGGTCTTCCTGACCTTCGCGGCGTTTTTCCTGGTCTTCGATGTCCTGTTCGGCTTCGCCTACGACGCCGTGCCCGGCTGCATCGCGAATCTGGACCCGCCCGGTTTCCGCGGCGCCTTCTTCTTCAGCGTCGAGACCCTCGCCACGGTCGGCTACGGCGACATGCACCCGCAGACGCTCTACGGACACGTGGTGTCGATGATCGAGGTGTTCGTCGGCCTGATGTCGATCGCGCTGATCACCGGGATCATGTTCGCGCGCTTCTCGGTGCCCCGCGCGCGCTTCCTGTTCGCGACCACGGGGGTCGTGCGCCCGATCGACGGCCGGGTGACACTGATGTTCCGCGTCGCCAACGCCCGCCAGAACATCATCCAGGAAGCCTCGGCGCAGCTGCGGCTGCTGCGCGACACCGAGACGCTGGAGGGATTCCGCTACCGGCGCATCATCGACCTGCCGCTGCTGCGCTCGCAGCATCCGCTGTTCACCCTCGGCTGGAATATCATGCACGTCATCGACGAACAGAGCGCGCTGTTCGGCGAGACGCCGGAGTCGCTGGAGAAATCCAACTCCATGTTCCTCCTGACGATGAGCGGCACCGACGAGACCACCAGCCAGGTGATGCTGGCGCGACATGAGTACATGGCGGACGAGATCCGCTGGAACCATGCCTTCCGCGACATCATCGAGATCGCCGCGGACGGCACGGTACACTTCGACTACGACAAGTTCCACGACATCGAGACCCTCGATGTCCACCTGCCCAGGAAAGGACCCCCTCCATGAATCCAGCCTCCCGCATCGCAGCCCTGCTTGGCCTTGCGGCCGTTGCGGCACTGCCGGCGGCGGCACCTGCGAGCGACACGCTGTTCGTCCACGGACACATCTATACGGCCGTTCCGGCGGCGCCGTGGGCAGAGGCCCTGGCGGTCAGCGGCGCGCGGATCGACGCCGTCGGCAGCGATGCGGCGATCGGCAGGTTGCGCCGCCCCGGCACGCGCATCGTGGACCTCAAGGGCGGCACCGTGATTCCGGGCATCTTCGACTCCCACCTGCATCTCCTGTTCGGCGCGATGGCCCTGCACGGCTTCAACCTGTCGACGCCCGCCGGCAGCGTGACGCCGGAGCGGCCTGACGAGCTGATCGCAAGGATCCGGGACTACGCACTGACTCACCCCGACGACAGGATCCTGTTCGGCCGGGCGGACTTTTCCGCCTCGCCCCCGTATGCACCGGGTCACGAACTGCTGGACCGGGCGGTCGGCGACCGCCCGGTCGTGATCCACGGGACTTTCGAGCATTCGATGTGGCTGAACGCGCGCGCGCTCGAACTCGCCGGCATCACCGATGCGCCGGTTGCCGATCCCGAAGAAGAGCGCAACATCATCCGCGACGCGAGCGGGCACCCGAGCGGCGTGCTGATCGAGGCGGCCATGGAACTCGTCGAGCGCGCGGTGCAGCGCACGCTCACCCCTGAGGAACAGATCGCCATGCTGCGCGGTGCGTTGCATGAGCTCAACCGCTACGGGATCACCAGCGCGGTCAATGCCGCCGGCGACCTCGAGGACCTGCGGCGCTTCAGCACGATGCGCGATCGCGGCGAGCTCACGGTGCGCGTGCGCAGTGCCTTCGGCGCCGTGGCCGTGCCGCATCATCTCACCGCCCAGTTCCTCGCGGACCTCGAGACCGCACGCCGGACCTGGCACGATGAATGGCTGTCGGCGAACCTGGTCAAATTCTTCGCCGACGGCAGTACGGGGCGCGTGCCGCCCCTGGTCTACCAGCGCGCACAATTCCAGGCACTCGTCACCGAACTCGACCGGCGCGGCTATCAGCTGATGACCCACGCGCAGCGCGATGACTCCGTGCACATGGTGCTCGACGCCTACACTGAGGCGGCGCGCCTGAACGGCCCCCGCGACCGGCGGCTGCGCATCGAGCACTCGTACCTGATCCCGCCGGCCGACCTGCCGCGCTTCGCGGCGGAGGGCATCGTCCCGTCGATGCAGCCGATCTACTGTTGCGCGGACAGCGGCGAGAACTACGACCCCAAGGCGACCGTACCGAGCGATCGCTGGCAGAGCCTGGAGGCGAGCGGCGCACGGCTTGCCTTCGGCAGCGACTGGCCCTGCGCCTGGCCCAACAACCCGTTCGCGAACATCCAGCAGGCGGTGATGCGCGAGATCTGGGTGTCGGACGACACCGGCGGCGTCGTCGACCAGCCGCTGGATGGCGCCGGACAGGCAGGCTCGCATCGCAGCGGTCAGATCTACACGCCGGCCGAGCGCATCACGGTGACCCAGGCGATCGACGCCTACACCCGCAACGCCGCCTGGGCGGCGTTCCGCGACCACGACGTCGGCACCCTGGAGAAAGGCAAGCTCGCGGATCTCGCCTTGCTGTCACAGGATGTGTTCACGGTGCCGGGGAGCGCGATCGGCGCGACGCGCGTGCTGCAGACCTACGTTGGTGGACGGCTGGTTTACGACGCTGCGCGGCCCGAGCCCCCGGGCACCTGAGGCGACAGGCACGATCACCCGAGTCCGGGTCCGGTGACGCACAGGAAAACCCCGATGACGAAGCCCGCTGCAGAACCAGTGGTCGGAGCTGGTGGTCTTAATCGGTCAGCGAAACACCTTGGCTAATCCTGGCGTGGGAGGTGTATGGCATGAGACCCGGCGGCCCTGCGCAGTCGCCCGTGATGATCGGGGCGCACAAACGTAAAGCAGGTATCGCTGACCAGGTCAGTCTGAAACCCCAGGTTGCCGGCCATGCGAACCGTCGCTTCCAGGGAATTGTTCGTGCTGACGCCGGTGACGACCAGGGTATCCAGGCCCTCCGCGCGCAGCGATGACTCGAGATCGGTGCCCGGATTGTTCCGCGGCCCGCGCAGGGATGGTCATGGCGATTCCCTGTTGCCGGTTGGAGATGACGCCCGATAATACCGCAGCAGCACTGGTATCCTCGATGCATGTTGTTTGCCGGAGCGCCGCCTTGGTAACGGGATTCAATCACTTCAACCTGGTCGCGGACCGCTCGTTGCTCGAGGAGCTGCGCGGGTTCTATACGGCCGTGGTCGGGCTGACACCCGGTCCGAGACCCCCCTTCCGGCGCTTCGGTTACTGGCTCTATGCCGGCCCGCAGGCGGTACTGCACCTGTCTGAAGCCTCGGCGGGCGACGTGCGCCACGCCAACCCGCGCTCCACTTTCGACCACGTTGCGTTCACGTGCACGGATTTTCCGGCCGCCATCGCGCGGCTGCAGGCGCAGGGAATAGCGCATCACATCGACGCCGTGCCGCTGACCGGACAGCGCCAGATCTTTTTCAAAGATCCTGCGGGCAACGGCATCGAGCTGAATTTCCCCGCCTCTCAGTGACCCAGCAGCTGGCGCAGCACGGCCGGTCCGTTTTCCCAGAACACGAGCACGACGCCCATCAGCGAGCCGCCCGCGATGGCGCCTGCGGCAACCGGGTAGTTATAGATCCTGGCGAGCGCCGCATGGCGGCGCTCCATGAACCAGCCGACCAGGCCGCCGAGGAAGAACAGCATCCCGAAGGTCCACGGGAACGTCCACGCGATGCCGAGCGCAGAGGGTAACGGCAGTATCCTACCCAGTCGCGGCGACCAGCGCGGCAGCAGCGTCAGCAGCACGCCGACGACGAGGCTGATCCCGATGGACCAGAGCCGCAGGTCGCCGAGCGAGCCAACGCCCTTGCTCAGCACGAGCGCGACCGCGCGCCAGGACTGCGCTGCCGGCGCCGGGAACTGGGCGGAGCCGAGCGCATCGGCCGTCGGCACCAGCACGTAGTACGCGAGTACGGTCGTCGTTGCACCGACGAAGATGCCGGCGAACTGCGCGAGGAACTGTTTGCGCGGATTGGCGCCAAGCAGGTAGCCGCTCTTGAGATCGACCAGCAGGTCGCCCGACGCGCTGACGGAGCCCGCGGTGATGTTCGCGCTCATCAGGTTGACGTTGATGTTGCCGGGACTCAACGCGCCGAACAGCAGCTGCGTGACCTTGCCCATCGAGCCGGACGGATTGGTGTCGGTCTCCCCGGTGACGCGGCAGCCGACGAACACCAGGATGAACGACAGGGCGACCGCCAGCGTACTCTGCCACAGCGGCATGCCGAAATTTGCGCGGGCCAAGGCTGCGAGCCCGACCAGCGCCACCAGCACGCCGGCGAAGAACCAGGACATCGGCACCTCGAGCGCATCGACCGCGCTGCGTGTGCCGGAATCGCTGCGCAGCAGCCCGCGGACACTGCCCAGCGCGCGTGCGATGGTTCGCCACTGCAGCCCCAGCGTCACCAGTCCGCTGGACACCATGCACGGCACGCCACCCCAGATGGTCCACTGGATCAGGTCGCGGTAGGCATGACCGGTGATGATTCCCCCGGCCTGCAGCGTCGGCACGAACAGGCACCAGCAGAGCATGCTGCCGAGGAACATGCTGGCGGCCGCCCGCAGGCCCATCAGTACACCGCCG
>Ga0302157_10002106_pt1 | contig 23654 bp, 17 predicted proteins | sample I_Bog_N3_3_FD_193502 | JGI IMG/M metagenome (GOLD analysis project Ga0302157, IMG submission 193502) | Peat permafrost microbial communities from Stordalen Mire near Abisko, Sweden - I_Bog_N3_3 | ecosystem: Environmental > Terrestrial > Soil > Wetlands > Peat | place: Sweden: Abisko, Stordalen... | reverse complement strand
TCCTGAAAATCATAAAACAGCGCTCCAATTGCGTGATCAATCTCACCACCGGCGGCGCGCCGACCATGACGGTGGACGAGCGCGTCCGCCCGGCCGCGGTCTACAAGCCCGAAGTCGCCTCGCTCAACATGGGCTCGATGAATTTTGCGTTCTTCGGCATGCTCAACCGGTTCAAGAAATTCGAGCACGACTGGGAGCTGAAACATCTGCAGAACAAGGACATCGTGTTCCGCAATACCTTTCAGGACATCGAATACGTGCTGAAGACGCTGTCGGAGACCGGTACCCGCTTCGAGTTCGAATGCTACGACACCGCGCATCTCTATAACCTCAACTACTTCCTCGAGCAGGGCATGGTGAAGCCGCCGCTGTTCGTGCAGACGGTGTTCGGCCTGCAGGGCGGCACCGGCGCCCACCCCGAGGACGTGCTGCACATGAAGCGCACCGCCGACCGGCTGTTCGGCGACAAGATGGTGTGGTCGGTGCTCGGCGCCGGGCGCAACCAGCTGCCGATCGCGGCGATGGCGGCGGCGATGGGCGGCAATGTCCGCGTCGGGCTGGAAGACTCGCTATGGGCGGCGCCCGGCCGCATGGCGGCCTCGAATGCCGAACAGGTGACGCTCGCGCGCAAGATCATCGAAGGCCTCGGCCTCGAGGTGGCGACCTCGGACGAGGCCCGCGAGATTCTCGACCTCAAGGGCGGCGACAAGCTGGAAGTGTGACGGTCCGGCCAAGCGGCTGCGTTCATCGGTCGCACCAGCGGCGCGGCAGGAAACGCCGCGCAACCTCGCATTCATCCGAATTGCCAATGTCGGCGCGACCCTTGCGTGTTGCGCCCACGCCCCGCCATGCTATCGTTCGATAAATTGGCCCGCGATGAGGCCGAATCTTCGAGGGAGGGAACCATGCGGAGCGTGCAGTCGCTTGCCGCCGCCGCGGCGTTATCCTGGCTGGCCATCTCGTCCATCGCGTTCGCCGGCGAACCCAAACAAGGCGGCATCCTGCGGATGTACCACCGGGACAGCCCCGGCAGCGCGTCGATCCACGAGGGCGCGACCTACTCCATGAACGTTCCGTTCATGCCGGTGTTCAACAATCTCGTCATCTTCAAGCAGGATGTCGCGCAAAACAGCATGGATTCGATCGTTCCGGACCTCGCCGAAAGCTGGGCCTGGAGCGGCGACAACAAGACGCTCACCTTCAAGCTGCGCCAGGGGGTGAAGTGGCACGACGGCAAGCCGTTCACCTCAGCCGACGTCAAGTGCACCTTCGACATGCTGATGGGCAAATCGCCGCAGAAATTCCGCCAGAACCCGCGCAAGTCCTTGTACGACGAAGTCGCCGACGTCACCACGGCGAGCGATTTCGAGGTCGCGTTCAACCTGAAGCGGCCGCAGCCGGCGCTGCTGGCGCTGCTCGCCTCCGGCTACACGCCGGTCTATCCCTGCCACGTATCGCCGGGGGACATGCGCACCCACCCTGTTGGCACCGGGCCGTTTAGGTTCGTCGAGTTCAAGGCCAACGAATCCATCAAGCTGGTCCGCAACCCCGACTACTGGAAAAAGGGGTTGCCGCATCTCGACGGCATCGATTTCACCATCATCCCGAACCGCTCGACCGCCATGCTCGCCTTCGTCGCCGGCCAGTTCGACATGACGTTTCCGACCGAGGTGTCTGTCCCGCTGCTCAAAGACATCAAGAGCCAGGCGCCGAACGCGGTGTGCGTCGTCACCCCCAACAACGTCAACACCAACATCATCGTCAATTCGTCGTCGCCGCCGTTCGATAGCCTGGACATCCGCCGCGCGCTGGCGCTGGCGCTCGACCGCAAGGCGTTCATCCAAATCCTGTTCGAGGGCCACGCCGACATCGGCGGCACCATGCAGCCGCCGCCGGAAGGATTCTGGGGCATGCGGAAAGACATGCTGGAGACGATTCCGGGCTACGGCCCGGACGTCAACGCCAACCGGGAAAAGGCGCGCAAGCTGATGCAGAAGGCCGGCTACGGCCCCGACAAGCACCTCGCGGTCAAGGTCTCGACCCGCAACATTCCGGTCTACCGCGATCCCGCGGTGATCCTGATCGACCAGCTCAAGAGCATCTACATCGACGCCGACCTCGACGTCGTCGAAACCGCCAACTGGTTTCCCAAGATCGCGCGCAAGGATTATGCGCTCGGCCTCAACCTGACCGGCAACTCGGTCGACGATCCCGACCAGTCGTTCTACGAGAATTATTCCTGCGGCTCGGAGCGGAACTACACCAATTACTGCAACAAGGCGATCGAGAAGCTGTTCGACGAGCAGTCCCAGGAAACCGACATCGCCAAGCGCAAGAAGCTGGTGTGGGAAATCGACAAGCAGCTGCAGGAAGACGTCGCCCGGCCGATCATCTTCCATGCCCACACCGGCACGTGCTGGCAGCCCTACGTCAAAGGCGTCACCGTGATGAGCAACAGCTCCTATAACGGCTATCGCTACGAGGACGTGTGGCTGGACAAGTGACATCCATCCGCCAGCGAATGTAACATCGCGCACCCGCCTTGGGAGATCAGCCAGTTGTTAGCCTATATCGTGCGGCGCCTCTTTCTGATGCTGGTGACCCTGTTCGGGATCTCGGTCATCATTTTCGTGCTGCTGCGCATCGTGCCCGGCAATATCGTCGACATCCTGTTCGCCGCCGCCGGCTATGTCGATCCGGCCGACAAGGCCAATCTGGAGCGGGAACTCGGGCTCGATCAACCGATCGTCGTACAATATCTGCACTGGATCGGCGGGCTCTTGCGCGGCGACCTCGGCTATTCCTACGTCTCGGAGAAGCCGGCGCTCGACGAGATCCTGCCGCGGATTCCGATCACGGCGAGGCTGGCCGGGCTGGCGCTGCTGTTCTCCGCCTCAATCGGCATTCCCCTGGGCGTGATCAGCGCGGTCAGGCAGGGCACCCGGCTCGACTATGCCTTGCGCGTCCTCAGCCTGAGCGGGCTGTCGCTGCCCTCGTTCTGGCTCGGCCTGTTGATCCTGATGGCGTCGGTGGCGCTGTTCGGCACCATGCCGATCTTCAATCCCGAGCCGAAAACCTGGACCGAGGCCATCGCGATCTACTGCGTTCCGGCCATGGCGGTCGGCTTCCGCAGCGCGGCGCTGACGATGCGGATCACCCGCTCCTCGATGCTGGAGATCCTGCGGCAGGATTTCATCCGCACCGCGCGCGCCAAGGGCGCCTCCGAGGCGTCGGTCAACTTCCACCACGCGCTGAAGAACGCCATTCTTCCCGTCATCACCGTGATCGGCATCGAGGCGGCGTTCCTGATCGGCGGCCTGATCGTCACCGAGACCGTGTTCAACATCCCTGGCGTCGCCCGCTTCCTGGTCGAGGCGATCCGCTGGCGCGATTATCCGATCGTGCAGAATCTGGTGATGATGATCGCCGTGGTGGTCGTGCTCGCCAATTTTACCGTCGACATGCTCTACGCGGTGTTCGATCCGCGCATCCGCTATACCGACTAGGAGACGATTTGGCCGCGACCGATTACGATAGCGAACTCAAGCGCGCCGGCGCCAACGCCACGCATGGCTGGCGCAGGCTGGCGTTCCTCGCGCAGCGCCATATGCTCGGCACCATCGGCCTGTTCTTCATGCTGCTGTTCGTGTGGGCGGCGGCGTTTGCCGACCTGATCTGCCGTTACGATCCGCTCAGCGTGGATTCCGCGCACGCGCTGCTGCACCCCGACGCGCGGCACTGGATGGGCACCGATTCCTTCGGCCGCGACGTCTGGAGCCGGATCATCCACGGCGCCCGCATCTCGCTCGCCGTCGGCATCGGCTCGACCGCGCTGGGCTCGCTGTTCGGCGTCAGCATTGGCCTTGCGTCCGGATATCTGTCCGGCTGGGTCGACCTGCTGTTCCAGCGGGTCACCGACATCCTGCAGGCGCTGCCGCTATTGGTGCTGGCGCTGATCATGACGGCGGCGCTGGGGCCGTCGCTGCCCAACGTCATCATCGCGATCGCGATCCCGCTGATCCCCACCGTCGCCCGCGTCATCCGCGCCAATACGCTGGCGCTGCGCGAGCTGCCCTTCATCGAGGCCGCCAAGTCGATCGGCATGAGCGAGACCCGGATCGCGCTGCGCCACATCCTGCCCAACACGCTGGCGCCGCTGATCGTACTGGCCACCGCCCAACTCGGCTCCACCATCCTCACCGAAGCCTCGCTGTCGTTTCTCGGCCTCGGCATTCCCGAACCGTTTCCGTCATGGGGCCGCATGCTGTCGGAATCGGCGGCGGAATATGTCCGCACCGCGCCGTGGCTGGTGATCTTCCCCGGGCTCGCCATCAGCCTGGCGGTGTTCGGCACCAACCTGTTCGGCGACGCGCTGCGCGACATCCTCGATCCGAGGCAGCGCGGCTGATGAGCGAAATTGCAGCGGAAGCGACGGTGCTCGACATCAAGGGCCTGCAGACGGTGTTCTTTACCAATTCCGGGCTGTTCAGGGCGGTCGACGACGTGTCGTTCCGGGTCCGGCGCGGCGAGACGCTGGCGATCGTCGGCGAGTCCGGCTGCGGCAAGAGCGTGACCGCGCTCTCGATCATGCGGCTGGTGCCCGATCCGCCCGGCCGGATCGTCGGCGGATCGATCACCCTCGAAGGGCAGGATCTGCTCGCGCTCGACGAAAACCGGATGCGCGAAATCCGGGGTGACCGCATTTCGATGATTTTTCAGGAGCCGATGACCTCGCTCAACCCGGTGATGCGGATCGGCGACCAGATCGCGGAGGCGGTACGGCTGCACCGGCCGACGACGGCGAAAGAGGCCTGGCAGCAGGCGGTCCAGATGCTGCGCCTGGTGCGAATTCCCGAGCCGGAGCGGCGCGCCAGCGAATATCCGCATCAGCTCTCGGGCGGCATGCGCCAGCGCGCGATGATCGCGATGGCGCTGGCCTGCCGGCCGGCGCTCCTGATCGCCGACGAGCCGACCACCGCGCTCGATGTGACGATTCAGGCCCAGATCCTGGCGCTGATGCTCGACCTGCAGAAAGAGCTCGGCATGGGATTGATCCTGATCACCCACGATCTCGGCGTGGTCGCCCAGACCGCGCAGCGCGTCATCGTGATGTATGCCGGCAAGAAGGTCGAGGAGGCGGATGTCGAGACCTTGTTCGCCAACCCGCGGCATCCCTATACGCGCGGCCTGATGGCTTCGATCCCGGCCGTGCCATCGTCGGGCACCAACGCGGAAGCACGGCTGGTCGAGATTCCCGGCATGGTGCCCTCGCTGACCCGGCTGCCAAAGGGTTGCGCCTTCGCGCCGCGCTGCTCGCTGGCGGTGGCGCGCTGCCATCAGGAATATCCGCCGTTGCAGGACTGGGGTGCCGGCCATCTGGCAGCGTGCTGGCGCGCGGCCGAACTCGCGGGGCCATTATGACCGACACACCCGCACTGCTCGAAGTGGCTGATCTGAAAAAACACTATCCGGTGCGCAGCGGCATCCTGCGCCGGACCGTCGGCAAGGTGCATTCGGTCGATGGCGTGAGCTTCACGATTGGCGTCGGCGAAACGCTGGGCATGGTCGGCGAATCCGGCTGCGGAAAATCGACGGTGGCGCGCTCGATCCTGCGGCTGGTCGAGCCGACCGGCGGCAGCATCCGCCTCAACGGCTGCGACATCACCCATCTCGGCAAGACGACCTTGCGCCCGCACCGGCGCTCGATGCAGATCATCTTCCAGGACCCGTTCGCCTCGCTCAATCCGCGCATGACCGCCGGCGACATCGTCGGCGAGCCGCTCATTGTCCATGGCCTCGCGACCGGAACCAAAAAGCGCGAGCGGGTCGCCGAGCTGTTCGACCAGGTCGGCCTGCGGCCGGACCAGATGCAGAATTTTCCGCACCAGTTCTCCGGCGGCCAGCGCCAGCGCATCTGCATCGCGCGGGCACTGTCGCTGGGGCCCGACCTGATCGTCTGCGACGAGCCGGTGTCGGCGCTGGACGTGTCGATCCAGGCCCAGGTGATCAACCTGTTGATCGACCTGCAGCGCAAGCACGGCTTTTCATATCTGTTCATCGCGCATGATCTCGCGGTCGTCGCCCATATCAGCCACCGCGTCGCCGTGATGTATCTCGGCCGCATCGTCGAGATCGCCGAGAAGGCAAAACTGTTCGCCAATCCCAGGCATCCCTATACGCAAGCCTTGCTGGCCTCCGTGCCCGTGGCCGACCCCAAGGCAAAACGCCTGGTGCCCTTGATCGACGGCGACGTGCCGAGCCCTATCAACCCGCCCCCCGGCTGCGCCTTCCACACCCGCTGCCGCTTTGCCATGGACCGCTGCAAGGTAGAGCGGCCGGAACTCGCGGATGTCGGCGAAAAACATCAGGTGGCGTGTTTCCTCAACGAGGGAACGGGGCGGGCGGATTGAAATCCATCGTCGTCCCGGCCTTGAGCCGGGACCCATCAACCACCGGCCGTTGTGGTTACGACAGGCCGTCGAACAGCTTTGCAGAACCGATGGATCACGCGGTATGGGTCCCGGCTCAAGGCCGGGACGACGGTGAAGCGCGCACCCTACGGCCGGAGGGTTCGCTGAAGAAACTGCACGGCATCGGCGATCGACTGCGTTCGAACCGCTGCATCAAACCCCATCGAATACCCCGGCGCTTCGCGCGTGCATGTCCCGATCAGGCCCGGCTCGAACGGTTTGACCTGACGGTCGACGAGAAACATCGGGGCGTCCGGCCCGAGCAGAATGACGGGGCATTTTTTCGTGCTGACCAGCTCCGGGTAGAAGCGCGGGGTTACCAGATCGGGAACCGTCCATGCATGGTAAGCCCCCGGGTAAATCACGGTTTCGATCGGGGCCGGATTCCCCGCGGCCCGCGCATAGGCCAGATAATTCTCAACCTTCGCCAGCGGCAGATCGTCGTCTTTTCCGCCGAGCAGCATCAAAACCGGAGACCCGGTATAGGCGCCGCGCCCAGGCATCACACCAAAGATCAAGGTGGGATAGAACGGAACATGCGCAGCAAATTTTTCCCGTCCGGGATTCAGCGCCGATCGAAGCGATTCGAATGCCGTCATATGCGCCACCTCGGCGCCAAACGAAAAACCGATAATGGCAATCCGATTGGCGTCGATCCGGGGATCGCTCGCCAGCAACCGCAGCGCGGCGTAAGCGTCCGCCACGCCGGTCGGCAGATAGCCAGGGGTTGCCGACATGGCCTGCCCGGTCGTGCCGCGCGCGGCAAAGCTGTCATAGCTCAAGGTGGCAAAACCTGCCTTGCGCAGCTCGGCCGCGACATAACCTTCATTGGCATCGCGATAGCCGCCAAGCGTGTGAACGACGATAACCGCGGGATAACGATCCCTGACTTGTTCCGGAAAGTCCAGCTTCGCGCGAACCGTCACCGTTTCGGCGACGGCTTCTCGCGCCAGAAGCGGGCGAAAGTCGCTATAGGTGGAAGATTGAAACGTGACTGCGGTGGTGTCTGCCTGGCAAGGTCCTGCCGCGGCTCCATATCCGATCATGGCCATCAGGGCGCATAACATCTGGTACATGGAAGCCCCTTCGCTTGGCCACTTACCTGCGTATTCTGCGGCGCAACCAGCCGGGAGAGGCGCGGCAGGCACAATGGGACAAAGATCGTTGCTGGCGAAGCACTCGGCAAGGGGAAGGGGTGGCCCGCTCGCGTGTTTCCTCAATGAGGGAACGGCACGGGAGGGGTAGTCGTCATTCCGGGGCGATGCGAAGCATCGAACCTGGAATCTCGAGATTCCCCGATGCGCAATCGCGCATCTGAGGTCTGGTGCTGCGCACCATCCCGGAATGACGTTACGCCCCCGCTTCGATCTCGACCACGATCTTCCCGGTCGTGACCTGTTCGCCCTCGACCACGTCGATGGCGGAGATCACCCCCGCGATCGGGGCTGCGTGCACGTGCTCCATCTTCATCGCCTCCAGGGTCATGACCGGTTGGCCGGCCGCGACCTTCTCGCCCGGTCTGACTAGCACCGCGACGACGCGGCCGTTCATGGCGGCGCGGACCCTGCCGTCGCTGCCGGTCGCCGTGGTCGCGGCGGGCGCGGCCAGCGTGAGATCGCGGATCGCCAGCGTGACGCCCCGGTGCAGCAAGTAAAGCCGGTCGCCGTCGCGAAAGTAGCTGGCGGATTCCGCAAGGCCCTGGTTGCGGAAGCGGATGGTATCGCATCCCAGTGCATCGATCTCGAACCGGTGCTCGCCACCATCGCGGCTTGCGAGATAGCCGCCGTCGCGCAGGCGCGACAGTTCGACCTCGTGGATGCCGTGATCGAGTTCGACGCGGATGGGAGCCGGAAACGTCGCCGCCAGCGACCGCCCGCTGCGCCACGGCGGCGCGTTGATATCGGTGACATAGAGCAACAGTGCCGCCAGCGCCGCCTCCGCAACCGCATCCTGGCGCGGCGCCAACAGCTCGTCGCGATGGCTGCCGATGAAGGAGGTCGTGGCCTCGCCCGATGCGAAGACCGGATGGTTCAAGCAGGCCGCGAGAAATGCCTGGTTGGTGGTAACCCCGAACGCGACCGTCTGTTCGAGGCCATGGACCAGCTTGCGCCGCGCCTCGCTACGAGTCGCGCCATGGCTGATCAGCTTGGCGATCATCGAATCGTAGAATGGCGGGATTTCCGAGCCGGATTGCAGCGCGTGCTCGACGCGCAACGTGTCCGGCATCTGCCACAGCGCCATCTTGCCCGATTGCGGCATGAAATCCTGCGCGGCGTCCTCCGAGCACAGCCGGACCTCGATCGCTTGGCCGGAAAACTTGACGTCGTCCTGCGCGATGCCGAGCGGCTCGCCGCCGGCGACGCGCAATTGCAGCTCGACCAGATCGAGCCCTGTGATCGCCTCGGTGACGGGATGCTCGACCTGCAGGCGGGTATTCATCTCCATGAAATAGAATTCGCCGCTGCTATCCAGCAGGAATTCCAGCGTGCCGGCGCCCTGATAGCCAATCGACTTGATGGCGTTGACCGCGATGGCGCCCATCCGGGCCCGCAATTCCGGCGTCACCGCCGGCGACGGCGCTTCCTCGATCAGCTTCTGATGCCGCCGCTGCACCGAGCAATCGCGCTCGCCGAGATGGATGGCGTTGCCGAAGGCATCGCCGAACACCTGGATCTCGATATGGCGGGGATCGACGATCGCGCGCTCCAGGATCACGGTCGGGTCGCCGAACGCGCTGTTCGCCTCCGAGCGCGCGCTGCGCAGCGCGTCGGCAAAGGCTGTTGCGTCGGCGACCAGCCGCATTCCGCGCCCGCCGCCGCCGGCCACCGCCTTGATCATCACGGGAAAGCCGATCTTGCCGGCTTCCGCCAGCATCACGGCACCGCTCTGGTCGGCGCCCTGATAGCCGGGCACGCAGGGCACGCCGGCTTTTTGCATGATGTCCTTGGCGCCGGCCTTGTTGCCCATCGCCTTGATCGCTTCCGGCGACGGCCCGATGAACACCAGCCCCGCCTCGCGGCAAGCCGCCGCGAAATCCTCGTTCTCGGCGAGAAAGCCGTAACCGGGATGGATCGCGTCGGCGCCGCTGGCTTTTGCCGCCGCGATGATCGCTTCGATCTTGAGATAGGACTGCGCCGGCAGCGCCTCGCCGATCCGCACTGCTTCATCCGCCTCGCGCACATGGAGCGCATCGCGGTCGGCGTCGGAATAGACGGCGACCACGCCGAAGCCGAGCCGGCGCGCGGTGCGCAGGATGCGCAGGCTGATCTCGCCGCGGTTGGCGATCAGGATCTTGCGGAACGCCCTCACCTTCATGGCTCCGCTCATGGCCGGGCCACCGAGAACTGCATGGCCTGCGGCGTTCGCGCCTCGGCCTCGCGGCAGACTGCCAGCACCTCGCTCAGAATGCTGCGGGTGTCGCGCGGATCGATCACGCCGTCATCGAGCACGCGCGCGCTGGTCGAGAACACGTCCATCTGGCCGTCGAACACGCCGATGATTTGCGCCTTCATGGCCTCTAACTTTTCCCTCTCGACCGGCTTGCCGCGGCGGATCGCGGCGGCCTCGGTGACAATCGCCATGGTCTCGGCGGCCTGCTCGCCGCCCATCACGGCGGTCCTGGCGTTCGGCCAGGAGAAGCAGAAGCGCGGATGAAAGCCGCGACCGCACATGCCGTAATTGCCGGCGCCGAAGGAAGCGCCGCAATAGATCGTGATCTGCGGCACCGTGGCCGAGGTCACGGCCTGGATCATCTTAGAGCCGTGCTTGATCATGCCGGCTTCCTCATAGGCCTTGCCCACCATGTAGCCGGTGGTGTTGTTGAGATACAGGATCGGCGTGCGCGACTGGCAGCAGGCCTGGATGAAATGCGTGGCCTTATTGGCGCCGGCCGGATCGAGCGGGCCGTTATTGGTGATGATGCCGATCGCCTGGCCCTCAATGCGGGCATGGCCGCAGACGGTGGCGGGGCCGTAATTGCCGCCGAACTCGGTGAAGTCGGAGTCGTCAATGATCCGCGCGATCACCTGGCGCATGTCGACGGGGCGCTTGTGGTCCATCGGCATGATGCCCAGCAGTTCCTCGGGATCGTGCCGCGGCGGACGATGCGCCGACGTGTCCGCGTTGGGGCGGTCCCATTGCAGATTGGTCATGATGTCGCGCGCGATCCGCAGCGCGTCGCGGTCGTCTTCCGCAAGGTAATCGCCGAGGCCGGAAATGCTGGTGTGCATCTCGGCGCCGCCGAGTTCCTCCTCGGTGGCGATCTCGCCGGTTGCGGCCTTCAGCAGCGGCGGCCCCGCGAGAAACGCCCGCGTTCGCCCGCGCACCATCACGATGTAGTCGGACAGCCCGGTCTGGTAGGCGCCGCCCGCGGTCGACGAGCCATGCGTCACCGTCACCACCGGCAGGCCGGCCGCCGACAGCCGCGCCAGGTTGCGAAAAATGTTGCCGCCGCGCACAAAATCCTCGACGCGGTAGCGCAGCAGGTTGGCGCCGGCGCTTTCGACCAGCTGCACGTAAGGCAGCTTGTTCTCCAGCGCCAGTTCCTGCACCCGCAACGTCTTGTCCAGGCCGTAGGGCTGCAGCGCGCCGGCGTCGATGCCGGAATCATTGGCGCTGATCATGCAGCGGATGCCGGCGACGAATCCGATCCCGGCGATCAGGCCGCCGCCGGGAACGCTCTTGTCGGGGTCGGAAACGTCGAAGCAATAACCCGCCAGCGAGGAGAGCTCGATGAAGGGGGAGCCGGGATCGAGCACAAGCGCCACCCGCTCGCGCGGCAGCAATTGCCCGCGCTTGTGAAAGCGGTCCTTGGCCGCGGCCGACGCCGCGCGCGCCCGCTCCTCCAGTGCCCGCATACGCGCGATCAGCGCCAGCATGCCGTCGCGGTTGGCCGTGTAGGCCGCGCTCGACGGCGCGATGGTGGATTCAAGTATGGCCATGGAGATCAGTCATTCCTTCTCGAACCTATCCGCTGTCATTCCGGGATGGTCCGAAGGACCAGACCCGGAATCTCGAGATTGCCCTCGGGAGATTCCAGGTTCGCGCTTCGCGCGCCCCGGAATGACGGTGATGTTCTTGAGCACCATCACGCGCTCTTCTTCGCAAAATGGTCGGCGAACGCCTGCCGCAGTTCGACCTTGCGCAGCTTGCCGGTCGCGGTCATCGGCATCTCATCGAGGATCCGGATGAATTTCGGCACCTGGAAGCCGCCAAGGTGCTGACGGCAATGCTCGGCCAGGCCGGCTTCGTCGGCCACAGCGCCCGGCTTCAACTTGACGAAGGCGGAGACCGCCTCGCCCCATTGCGGATGCGGCAGGCCCACCACGGCGGCGTTCTGCACGGCGGGATGGGCGAGCAGCGTTTCCTCGATCTTGACGGAAGCGACGTTCTCGCCGCCGGACTTGATCATGTCCTTCTTGCGGTCGAGGAACAGCACCTCGCCGCGCTCGTCGATCAGTGCGAGATCGCCGGTGTGATGCCAGCCGAACTTGCGCGCCTCTTCGGTCGCCTTCGGGTCCTTGTAATAACCCATCATGACATTGGGCCCGCGATGCACCAGTTCACCGGCCTGGCCGCGCGGCAGGAGATTGCCGTCGTCGTCCATGATCGCGGTTTCGTTCACGATCAATGATTCGCCCCAGTAATTGCCGAAGCGTTCCAGCTGCACCTCGGGCCGCGACATCGTGGTGGCCGGATACATTTCGGTCTGGCCGCTACTGAGCACGAAATTCGGGCAAAGATCGGCCATCGCCCGCTCCAGCAGCGGGCGGCCCATCGGCGCCATGGTATAGATGCAGCAGCGCAGGCCGGAGAGATCGAATTCCCGGCGGCGCGGATGATCGAGGATCACCTGGTACATCAGCGACAGGCCGACGAACACCGTGAGCTTGTCGCGCACGATGGCTTCCATGCAGACCACGGGATCGAAGCCGCGCATCAGCGCCATCCGGCCTCCGACCGACAGGTAGCTCAGCAGCAGCACATGGCCGGCACAGTGGAACAGCGGAAACTGCCCGGTGATGCCGTCGTTGCGGGACAGCTGCATCTCCACGCAATTGCTCATCACAGCCATGACCACGGCGAGATGGCAATGCATCGCGCCTTTCGGCCGCGACGTGGTTCCCGAAGTATAGATGATCATCGCCAGATCGCGGTCGTCGATCTCGATTTCGGGTTCGATCTCGGACCGGCCCTTGATCAGGTCGTTGAAACTCTCCAGGCCCTGGCCAGCGGCCGTGCCGGCGAGGTCGACCGCGATCAGGCCGATACCGCGCTTCTGCAGCGCCGCGCGCCGGTCGGGCTGCGCATGAAGATTGTCGTCGATCAGCGCGAACTTCACTTCGGCATGATCGAGGATGTAGTCCATGTCGGATGGCCCGAGCATGGTGTTGATGGGCACCCAGATCAGGCCGGCGCGGTGAATGCCGAACAGCGCTTTGACGAATTCGACCGAATTGTTGCAGATGGTCGAGATCTTCTCGCCGGGTTTCAGGCCGCGCGCGACCAGGTAATTGGCAAAACGATTGGCGTCGCGCTCGAGCTCGGTGAAGGTGACGCGCCGCGCGCCGTCGGTCAGCGCCGTCCGCTCCGGAAAGCGCGCCGCCGCCCGTTTCAAGAGATCGCCGATCGCCACCCGGCCGATGCGGCCCGGCCCCGGCACCCCGCCGGTGGCTGAGAGATTGGTCATGTGCATCACTCCCACGTCATCGTCATTGCGAGGAGCCAACGGGTCCGGCCTTCGACCGGCCCGATGATAAACTCCGCGACGAAGCAATCCATCGAACAACAAGGAAAGTGTGGATTGCTTCGCTGCGCTCGCAATGACGGTGTTAGACCGCTCGATGCGGCCGCCTGCGCAACGTTAGTGCCTGACCCCAAAAATCTCTCGCGCCTCCGCCGGACTCGCGATGGCGCGGCCGGCGTTGCGGGCGCAGGTGGCGATCGCTTCGACCAGTTGGCCGTTCGAGGTCACCTTGGCGCCGTCGCCGAGATAGAAGGTGTCCTCGAGGCCAGTGCGCAGATGGCCGCCGAGGTCGGCGCAGCGCTGGTGCAGCGGCCAGATTTCGGCGCGGCCGATTGCGGTGACCTGCCAGTGCGCTTCCGGCAGCTTGAGCTTCAGCAGGATCGGCAGCAATTCCGGGTCGGCCGGCATGCCCGAGGCGACGCCCATCACGAAGTTGTATTCCAGCGGGCCGGCATACATCGCGGTCTGCCGGTACATGCCGACGCAGCGCACGATGCCGACGTCGAAACATTCGAATTCGGGAATGGTACCGGCTTCCTTCATCACGGCGAGATAGTCGCCGACCTTCTCGACCGAATTGTCGAACAGCATCGGCGGCCAGGCCCAGCTGTTGTCGGCCTTCACTTTCAGATAATTCAGCGAGCCGGCATTGCAGGCCGCGATCTCCGGCCTGGTTTCGCGCACGCAATCAAGCGGGCCCTTGTAGTCCGGGCCGGACTGACCCGTGGTATGGTTGATGATGACGCCCGGGCAGGCCTCGCGGATCGCCTGCTGGATTTCGCGCGACACCGCGACCTCCCACGACGGCAGGTGGCCCTTGCCCGGCGCCTGCTGGCGCAGATGGATATGCATCACGCTGGCGCCGGCGTCGAAAGCGGCCCTGGCCTCGCGCGCCATCTGTTCCGGCGTGACCGGGACGTGGTGCTGCTTGGGATCGGTCAGCACGCCGTTCAGCGCACAGGTGATGACGGCCTTGTCGCTCATGGATGGGCTCTTCGATTGATGACGCCGGGCCGCGAAGCGATGCCCAAGGCGATCATGCGTTCGCCGTCATCCGGCTTCTTGCGTCCATGCGCTATCGCCGGTTTCCGACCGGCCGCCATGGTAGATCGCGAGATCGCGGGAGCCGGAGAAGATCGCGCGCGGCTTCAGCCCGTAGAAGCGGCGGATCGAGTGGCTGAAATGGGTCGAGTCGGGATAGCCGATGTCCTGCGCCAGATGCGCCAGGTTGAGGTCCTGGTTGGCGAAGTGCAGCAGATGCCGCGCGCGCTTCCAGGCGCGGAAGGCGCGGAACGAGATGCCGGTCTCCTGCTTGAACAGATGCAGGAAGCGCGACGACGACAACCCGGCCTCATCCGCACAACTGGCCGCCGTCACCGGCTCGCCGCAGAACCGGCCGATCTGCGCGATCGCTTTCACCACGCGCGGATCGAGCGGACGCCGCGGCAGCGCTTCGCCGAAACACATCAGGTCGAACGCGACGCTGGCGATCGCGTCGCCACAGGGCTGGCGCTGCAATTGCCGGTAGGCGGCGCGGATACGCTCCGCGAACAACGGCCGCTCGGCGCCCGACAGCCGCGGCGCCAGTTCGTCGAAGGCGCCGGCGCGGACGGTTTCGGGCTCGATCAGCACACAGATGACCGAGCGGTGGTCGCTCTCGATGGTGTGCCGCACTTCCGGCGGCACCACGGCCAATTCGCCATAGCTCTCGCCGCCACCCGCGACAGCGAGCCGCAGGCCTCCCTCGATCGCCACATAGATGTGAATAGCCCCCGAGCAGCGCTCGCGCGGGCGGCCGAGCAGGCCGGCGTAAAACACCCGCTCGGGCGTGATCAGCATCAGATGGCCGGATTCCCTGATATCCCTGTCATTCATGGTCCGTCCCTCCCGGGAGCGATTGCTGCTTCTTGCCGCTTCACGTGCGGGCTCTCTCACGGAGCAGGCGCAGAATACAGCAATCGCCGGCGATGTCACCGGCGGATAAATACCGGGGAATGCAGGGGATTTTGTCAGTCTGGCCGGAGGGGCCGGCGGCGCAGCCATTTTTTCGTCATTGCGAGCGTAGCGAAGCAATCCATGAGACAACAAGAAAGAATGGATTGCTTCGCTACGCTCGCAATGACGATCTGTTTGTAGACGGCCCTTCGGTATCCGCTCTCAGGAGCGCCGCGCGACCTTTTGCAGCTCGCCGGCGGAAATTTCCGCGGCCACCGCCCGCTGGTAACCGTCGCGCGCCTGCAGGCGCTGCCAATAGGCCGCGACATTGGGCCCGAAATCTTTTGCCAATCCGATGTTCTCGGCGAGCCGCAGCGCATAGCCGATCACGATGTCGGCCGCGGTGAAGCGGCCGGCGGCCAGCGTCGCCCCGCCGGCGGTCGCGGCCTCGACCGCCCGCAACCGGCCCAGAAACCATTTGGCGTAATCGGTCGCGACCTGCGGGTTACGCCGCTCTTCCGGCTCGAGCTGGGTGTAGCGCAGCACCAGGGTCTGCGGGAAGGTCAGCGTGGCGTCGGAGAAATACATCCAGTTCAGGAAGGCGCCATAGCCCGGCTCGTCTGTGCCGACCACCAGCGGCGTCGGGCCGTGGCGCGTGCCGAGATAGTGGCAGATGCCGGAGGACTCCGTCATTTTGGTCTCGCCGTCGATCATCAGCGGAATGGTGCCGAGCGGATTGAGCGCGAGATATTCCTTGGCCAGCACCCGCGGCGGGAACGGCAGCATCTTCAGATCGTAGGCCAGCCCCATCTCTTCCAGCATCCACAGGGGCCGGAACGAGCGCGCGGCGTGGCAGTGATAGAGGGTGATCATCAGGCGTTCCCCTAGGTCAAATCTGTCGTCATTGCGAGGAGCGAAGCGACGAAGCAATCCATGCATCAACGCATTCTAAAGATGGATTGCTTCGCTGCGCTCGCAATGACGGTTTGAAAATCCCTTATATCCTCGGCTGATTTTTTGAGCCAGCCTCTCGGCATGAGGACATCCTATCACTTCTGCCCGATTCCCGGCATCGTGCACATCACATTGCAAAGCACGCTCCGCATCACCTCGCCGGCGCGCGGTATCGCTCAGAGGTCCGCACCCTCGATGATGCTGCCGAACCGGACATAGGCCTGGCCTTCCAGGCGTTGCAGTTGCATCTGCCGCAACGGATGATGGTTGGTCGGGCTGGTGTTGACCCTGATGCCCGGCAGCAGCGTCGGGATTTCCAGATTCTTCAGATTGTTGGCCTGGGCCATGATGCTGTCGCGGGAGAAGTTGCCGTTGCACTGTACGAGCAATCGCTGCAGCACCATGGTGACGGTGTAGCCATAGAGATTGAGCGTCTCCTTCGGATTGCCGTCGCCAAAATACTTCGTCATGAAGACCATATAGTCCTTCATCCCGGCGTCGCCGGCCCAGGCCGGATCGGCGGGGTCCTTGGCGTAAACCGAAGTGATCAGCCCCTGGGCGTGCTCCGGCCCGACCGGCATGATGGTGGAGGAGAGCGACGAGGCACCGCTGGTGACGAAATGCATCGGCTTCCAGTCCAGCTCGAACACCTTGCGAATCGCCTGCGCCGCGAACTTCGCGGTCACGCCTGAAATCAGCACGTCGGCATTGGTGGTGCGCAGGGTGACGATTTGCGAATCGATGGTGGGGTCGGTGACCTCGTAGGACACCGCCTTGACCAGCGTGTCGTAGCGCGCGCCGAGGACGTCACGCACGCCATTGACGAAATCCTTGCCGAGATCGTCGTTCTGGTACAGCACGGCGAATCTGGCGTCTGGCTTCCGGCTCAGGGCGTATTTGGCGAAGATCTGCGCCTCGGTGCGCGAACTCGGCGCGAAACCCATGGTCCAGGGATAGGTCTGGTAGTCGCCCCATTTGTCGCCGTTCACCGACAGGAACAGATGCGGCACCTTGTTGGCGTTGATGTATTTCACCACAGCCGAATTCGGCGAGGTGCCGAGCATCGAAAACAGCAGCGCGACATTGTCGCTCTCGATCAGCCGCCTGGTCTGCTCCACCGTCTTGGACGGGTTGAAGGCGTCGTCATAATAGATGAAGTTGATCTTGCGGCCGGCGATGCCGCCGCGGTCGTTGATCATCCGGAAATAGGCATCCGAGCATTTCGCGATCGTGCCCAGTGCCGAGACCGGACCACTGAGCGAGGTGGTGCATCCGATCTTGAGCTCGGTGGCGGTAACGCCGGGGGTTTCTTCCGCACGCAAGATGCGGGTACCGGCGAGGCTCACGACACCGGCCGCGGCCGATCCCGCCAACAGGGAACGGCGGTTGAGCGAAGTCATGCTTTCCTCCCAGGTTACCTTGAACCCTGGCTGCGAACTCCGCGCAGTCGTTGGAGCAAGCCTCGAAGAAAGCCGCGCGCGCGTCTTGCGTCCATGCGCTGATCACTTTTGACCGGTTCCCGGCAGTGTGCCCATCATCTTGCACAGCACGCTGAGCATCACCTCGTCAGCGCCGCCGCCGATCGAGGTCAGGCGGGTGTCGCGATAGGCGCGGCTGACCGGGGTTTCGTTCATGAAACCCATGCCGCCCCAATATTGCAGGCAGGCATCGGTCAGTTCGCGCCCGAGCCGCCCGGCCTTCAGCTTGGCCATGGTGGCAAGCCGGGTGACGTCCTCGCCCGCGATCAGGGCTTCGGCCGCGCGATAGGTCAGCGCGCGCAGCAGTTCGACCTCGGTCTGCATTTCCGCCAGCTTGAAGTGGACCACCTGGTTGTCGAGGATGCTCTGGCCGAACGCCTTGCGGTTGCGGGTGTATTCGATGGTCTCGTCGATGATCAGTTCATGCGCCTTGAGGCAGGCCGCCGCGGCCCACAGCCGCTCCTCCTGGAACTGCACCATCTGGTAGGTGAAGCCGTGCCCCTCCTCGCCGATGCGGTTGCGCTTGGGCACCCGCACATCGTCGAAGAAGATCTGCGCGGTATCGGAGGAACGCATCCCCATCTTGTCGAGCTTTCGCGCCACCTGCACGCCCTTGCTCTTCATCGGCACGCAGATCAGTGACTTGTTGCGGTGCTTCAGGCCGTCGCCGGTGTTGGCGAGCAGGCAGATCCAGTCGGCCTTGACGCCGTTGGTAATCCACATCTTGCCGCCGGTGATGACGTAGTCGCCGCCGTCGGAACGCGCGGTGGTCTTGATTGCGGCCACGTCGGAGCCGGCGCCGGGCTCGGAGACGCCGACGCAGGCCACCGCGTCGCCGGATATCGCCGGCGCCAGAAACTCGCGCCGCACCTCGTCGGAGCCGAACCGCGCCAGCGCCGGTGTCGCCATGTCGGTCTGCACCCCGATCGCCATCGGCACCCCGCCGCATTTGATGGCGCCGAGCTCTTCCGCCATCATCACGGCATAGCTGTAGTCGAGCCCCTGCCCGCCGAATTCGACCGGCTTGTTGAGGCCGAGAAAGCCGAGGTCGCCGAGCTTCTTGAACAGCTCGTGCGAGGGGAATTGTTCCGCCTTTTCCCATTCGTCGACGAACGGATTGATTTCGGCGGCAATGAATTTCTGCAAGGCCCGGCGGGGTTCTTCGTGGTCGGTGGTAAAGAGCATGTTTTCATTTCCTCGTCATTCCGGGACGACGCGAAGCGTCGAACCCGGAATCTCGACGTTGTAGCACTCTATTTCCAGATTCCGGGTTCGCGTCTTCGACGCGCCCCGGAATGACAGCATTGTATTTTCTCGTCACGCACAGTCTTCTTCTCCCCTCCCCCCGCGTAGCGGCGGGGAGGGGTCGGGGGTGGGGGGTCTATCCCCGTGCACCGCTCGTAACGAGTTTGCCGAAGCACCCCCCCACCCCCGACCCCTAAGAGCGAGCTTCGCTCGTCTCGACCCCGCCACGCGCGATGCGCGTGGAGGGAGGGGAGCAGACTACTCCGTGTCCCTAAAGTCCCATCTGCCTTGACGCCAGGTCCTTCATGATTTCCTCGCTGCCGCCGCCGATGGCGTTGACCTTGACCTCGCGGTAGATGCGCTCGACCTTGATTCCCCGCATGAAGCCAGCGCCGCCGAAAATCTGCACCGCTTCGGAGGCGCAGAACGCCATGGTCTGGGTCGCCTGGTTCTTCAGCATGCAGATCTCGGCGACCGGACTTTCGCCCTGATCGAGCCGCCACGCCAGCATTTCCAGCATCGCCTGCGACGCCGCCACCTTCTGCGCCATGTCGACCAGCTTGTGCCTGATGACCTGATGCTGCGCCAGCGGTTTTCCAAACGTATGGCGCTGCTTGGCATAGGCGATCGCCTCGTCGAGGCAAACCCGCGCCGCCGCGGTGCAGCCGGCGGCCATGGTCAGCCGCTCGCTGTTGAAATTATGCATGATGATCTTGAAGCCGGCACCCTCCTCGCCGAGCAGGTTGCCTGCCGGCACCCGGCAATCGCCGAAATGCAAGGTCGCGGTATCCGACGCCCACCAGCCCATCTTCTTCAGGGAGGTGCGGGACAGCCCCGGCGTATCGCCCTCGATCACCAGCAAGCTGACGCCGCCGGGCCCCGGCCCGCCGGTGCGCACGGCGGTGGTGATGTAATCGGCGCGCATGCCCGAGGTGATAAACGTCTTCTCGCCGTTGACGACATAGCAATCGCCGTCGCGCCGCGCCGAGGTGCGCAAATTGGCGACATCGGAGCCGCCGGAGGGTTCGGTGATCGCCAGCGCCGAAATCTTCCGGCCGGAGAGAATTTCCGGCAGCACCCGCGCCTTGAATTGTGGCGTGCCCGCGCGCGCGATCGGCGGCGCGCCGATCGAATTGCTCTTCAGGCTGGCGGAAACCCCGCCAGCCCCGGCCCGCGCCAGTTCCTGCACCGCCACGATCCACATGAAATTGTCGACAGGCGTGCCGCCATACTCCTCGGGAAAGCCGAGGCCCAGCAGGCCGATCGCGGCGGCCTTCTGGTACAGCTCGCGCGGAAACCCGCCCGCCTCGTCCCATTCGGTGGCGTAGGGCTCGATCTCTTTCTCGACAAAGCGGCGCACCACCTCGCGATAGGCCTCGTGTTCGGCGGTATAGAATGGGCTGGCCATTCGCGTGCCTCCCGGCATTTTTGTGCGGCGCAGCCACGATGGCCGGATTCGGCGGGCGCAACTTGCGTGCAGTGGCTGGCGGCCCCGGAACGACGCGGCAGGCCCCCTTGCCAGCCACTCGACGCAAGACGGCATTTTCCGCCGGCACAGTATCCGGCTTCGACGGAACATGCTGCCCAAAACACCCGCTGGCCAACGAGGGCGGAGTTGGGCATGCTGCGGCGGCATCGACACAAGGCACGGGAGCAGGCGGCACAAGACCGCTGGCCCCTCGGAGGAAGATTTGCCAGTTCGTCACTATGACTGGATCGCGCATTTCGGCCGGCGCACGCCGGACAAGATCGCCGTCGTCGACCTCGGCAGCGGCCGACGGTTGAGCTATGCGCAGTTCGACGCCCGCATTGCGCGGCTCGCCACTCATTTGCGCGAAAAACTCGCGATCAAGCGCGGCGACCGGGTGGCGGTGCTGGCGCTGAACACGACGGATACGCTGGAGGTGCAGTTCGCCTGCGGCCGGCTCGGCGCCGTGTTCCTGCCGTTGAATACCCGCCTTACCGTGCCCGAACTGCACTACATCGTCGGCGACGCCGCGCCGTCCCTGATGATCCACGATACGGAGCTCGCCGACACCGCATTGTCGGTGGCAAGACTCTGCAAGGTGGCGTCCACGCTGTCGCTCGGCCCCGGCGGCACCTATGAGGCGGCGATCGCGGCGGCAAAACCGCTTTCCGCCTGCGAGATCGTTACGCTCGATGACATCTCCACCATCATGTACACCTCGGGCACGACAGGCCAGCCGAAGGGCGCCATCATCACCCACGGCATGACGTTCTGGAACTGCGTCAACCTGGGCGGCCCCGCCTATATCTCGCCGTCGTCGGTGCTGCTGACCGTGCTGCCGCTGTTCCACACCGGCGGGCTCAACTGCTACACCAATCCGGTGCTGCATTCCGGCGGCACCGTGCTGATCATGCGTACCTTCGATCCCGGCCAGGCGCTCGCCCTGATCAGCGCCCCCGCGCAAGCCATCAACGTGTTCTTCGGCGTGCCCGCGATCTACCAGTTCATGGCGCAGCATCCGGCCTTCGCGACCGCCGATTTCAACCGGCTCCTGATCGGCGGCGTCGGCGGCGCGCCGATGCCGGTGCCGCTCTTGAAGACATGGGAAGCGCGCGGCGTGGCGCTGCAGCAGGGTTACGGCATGACCGAGACCAGCCCGGCGGTTTTGACGCTCGACCGCGAGGACGCGGTGCGCAAGGCCGGCTCGTCCGGCAAACCGGTGCTGCATACCGAGGTACGCATCGTGCGGCCCGACGGGGCGGATGCCGGCACCGGCGAACTCGGCGAATTATGGGTGAAGGGACCCAACGTCACGCCCGGCTACTGGAACCGGCCGGACGCCAATGCCTCGTCCTTCACCGACGGCTGGCTGCATACCGGCGACGCCACGAGGGTCGACGAGGACGGCTTCTACTATATCGTCGACCGCTGGAAGGACATGTACATCTCCGGCGGCGAAAACGTCTATCCGGCCGAGGTCGAGAGCGTGCTGCACCAGCTCGACGCGATCGCCGAAGCCGCCATCATCGGCGTTCCCGACGCGCAGTGGGGCGAAGTCGGCCTCGCCATCGTCGCCGTGAAGCCGGGACACAGCCTGACCGAGACCGCGATTCAGGCCCACTGCGCCGCCAACCTGGCGCGCTTCAAATGCCCGCGCCTGATCCGCTTCGTCGACGCGCTGCCGCGCAACGCCACCGGCAAGATTCACAAGCCGACCCTGCGCAAGGATTTTGCAACGCCCGCGCCAGTGGATGTCGCCAGGGCCGTAGCTTCAGCTCGACCATAACAATGCCCAACACCGTCATTGCGAGCGCAGCGAAGCAATCCATACAGCAACAAGAAAGAATGGATTGCTTCGCTGCGCTCGCAATGACGCCAAGAGTTTACCGCCCACCCACTCCCATGAAGGACCGCTCTCGATGAAGAAGACGACAAAACTCTCCTGGCTCGCACCCGCCGCCGCCGCGGCCGCGTTCGCGGTGCTGACGACGCAGGGCGCACTGGCCCAGAAGAAATACGACACCGGCGCCACCGACACCGAGATCAAGATCGGCAATGTCGAGGCCTATTCCGGACCTGCTTCCGCCTACGGCATCATCGGCAAGACCGAGGACGCCTATTTCAAGATGATCAACGACCAGGGCGGCATCAACGGCCGCAAGATCAATTTTGTCAGTTACGACGACGGCTACAGCCCGCCGAAGACGGTGGAGCAGATCCGCAAACTGATCGAGAGCGACGAGGTGCTGCTGGTGTTCAACGCGCTGGGTACGCCGACCCAGAATGCGGTGCAGAAGTATCACAACGCCAAGAAGGTCCCGCAGCTGTTCCTCGCCACCGGCGCCAGCAAGTGGAACGATCCGAAGAATTTCCCGTGGACCATGGGCTTTCAGCCGAGCTACCGGGTCGAGGCGCGGATCTTCGCGAAATACATCCTGAAGGCAAAACCCGACGCCAAGGTCGCGGTGTTCTACGCCAATGACGATTTCGGCAAGGACTACCTGGCCGGACTGAAGGACGTGTTCGGCGACAAGGCCTCCTCGATCATCGTCGCCGAGGAAAGCTACGAGACCACCGAGCCCTCGATCGATTCCCACATCGTCAAGCTGAAGGGCACCGGCGCCGACGTGCTGGTCAACATCTCGACGCCGAAATTCGCCGCCCAGGCGATCAAGAAGATGGCCGAGCTGGAATGGAAGCCGATGCACCTGATGACCGACGTCTCGATCTCGATCGGCTCGGTGATGAAGCCGGCCGGCCTCGAGGCTTCCGAGGGCGTGTTGTCGGCCACCTACATCAAGGACGCGTCCGACCAGCAGTGGAAGGACGACGAGGGCATGAAGAAATTCATGGCCTTCATCGACAAGTACATGCCGGGCTCGAACGTCGCCGATTCCAATCTGGTCTACGGCTACGCCGCGGCACAGACCATGGTGCAGGTATTGAAGCAGGCCGGCGATGACCTGACCCGGGAAAACGTCATGAAGCAGGCCGCCAGCGTGAAGGATTTCGCCCCGGACACGCTGCTGCCCGGCGTCAAGATCAACACCAGCCCGACCGACTTCGCCCCGATCGAACAGCTCCGGATGATGCAATTCAAGGGCGGCCAGTGGATGCTGTTCGGCGACATCATCAGCGCCGAAACCGGGGGCTAGGCTGCCCACGTCATTCCGGGATGCGCCGCAAGGCGCAGACCCGGAATCCAGAAGTTACGAGCGAGATTCTCCGATGCGCAATTGCGCATCGTAGTTCGCGCTTGCGCGCGCCCCGGAATGACGAGAACGCGCTAAGCGGGTTTGCCTCGGTATTTCAGCATCGGCGGTGTGTCCAGCGGATGGATGGGTAACAAAACGGACCGG
>Ga0302157_10002104_pt1 | contig 23658 bp, 21 predicted proteins | sample I_Bog_N3_3_FD_193502 | JGI IMG/M metagenome (GOLD analysis project Ga0302157, IMG submission 193502) | Peat permafrost microbial communities from Stordalen Mire near Abisko, Sweden - I_Bog_N3_3 | ecosystem: Environmental > Terrestrial > Soil > Wetlands > Peat | place: Sweden: Abisko, Stordalen... | reverse complement strand
GCACCGCCAGGCGGCGGTCGAGGATTCCCGCCTGATCCGGCACGCCGTGCTGCCGGTCGGCAAGACCTTTGGGGAAATTCCGCGATAGAACGCTTTCAAGCGCGCAAAAAAACGGCGGCCCTCGGGTCGCCGTTCGTCGATGTTGATAGACCGAATCTAGCCGGCCGGGCCGGCGTCCTCCAGGATCGGGCCGAACAGTTCCCAGCGCTCGCCGTTGAACTTCATCATCTGCAACTGCTTGTTGACTCGATAATCGGTCGCCGTGGTGTTGGCGACGATGCCCGGCAGCGACAGGTCGAGCTGAACGTTCTTCAGGCTGGTGGCCTGCTTGAGCACGTTCTCGCGGGTCAGGTCGTCGCCGCACGCCTGCAGCACATGGATCAGGAGCTGCGAGGTCGAGTAGCCGTAGGTGTTGAAGTTGGAGTCCTTGTCGCCGTCGGGGTAATATTTCGCCATGAATTCGAAATATTTCTTCATGCCGGCGTCGTCCTTCCATGTCGGATCGAGCGGATCCTTGCCGTAGTTGACGCTGATCACGCCCTTGGAAGCGTCAAGCCCCGCCGGCTTCATCACCGCGCCGACCGAGGTGGCGTTGATGTCGACGATCTGGACCGGATGCCAGCCGATTTCGGCGATCTTCTTGATCGCCTGTGCGGCCTGCTTCGGCGTGGTGGCGCTGAAGAACAGGTCCGCGCCGGCGTCCTTGATCTTGAGGATCTGCGAATCGACGGTCGGATCGGAAACCTCGTAGGAGGCTTCCGCCACCACCATGGTCGCCGCCTTGTCACCGAGACCGGCCTTGATGCCGTTGAGGTAGTCTTTGCCGAGGTCGTCGTTCTGGTAGAGGATGCCGACCTTGGCACTGGGATAGTTCTTGATGATGTACTGGCCGTAGATGCGGCCCTCGACGAAGTAATTGGGGTTGAAGCCCATCGTCCAGGGAAAATTCTTCGGGTCGGTGAACTTGGAGGCGCCGGTGGCGGCGAACAGCTGCGGTACCTTCTTGGTGTTGAGATATTTCTGGACCGCGGCGTTGGACGGCGTGCCGATGATCTGGAAGGTGAGCAGGACCTCGTCGCTCTCGACCAGCTTGCGCACCTGCTCCACCGCCTTCGGCGGGCTGTAGGCGTCGTCATACTGGATCAGGTTGATCTTGCGGCCGTTCACGCCGCCCTGGTCGTTGATCATCTTCATATAGGCGGCCTGCGTCTTGCCGATGGAGGCATAGGCCGAAGCCGGGCCGCTGAACGGATTGGTCTGGCCGACCTTGATCTCTGTATCGGTGGCGCCAGTATCGTACTTCTTCTGCGCGTAGGCCGATGAAGCCGATAGCGCCACCGTCAGTGCGGTCGCGGCGGCCAAACGGGAAAAACCATTCCTCATGTCGTTGCGTTCCTCATGTCCATTGATTGTGCCGATGGTCTTGTCCGCCGGGTCCTCTTCAGACAGGTGCTTTTTCAGACCCGGGCGGCCGCCATCGCTGCCGGAATAGTGGGGGAAAGCAGGGGGCAATGCAAGATAACGCCCGGCGCGAAAATGACCGAAGTTACGCCAGCCAGAGCAGGATCAGGGCGACGGCCGCGGGCGCCGCCTGCACGTACAGGATCCTGCGGCTGACGGTTAACGCGCCGTAGACGCCGGCGACGATCACGCAGAGCAGAAAGAAGGTCTTGATCTGGAGTCCGAAGCCGGGGACGCCCAGCAGCAGTCCCCAGACCAGCCCGGCGGCGAGGAAGCCGTTGTAGAGCCCCTGATTGGCGGCGAGCACCGCGGAATCGGCTGCCTTCTCGGGCGAGTTGCGAAAGGTCTTCAGGCCCAGCGGTTTGGTCCAGAGGAACATCTCCAGCACCAGAAAATAAACATGCAGTGCGGCGACCAGCGCCACCAGAGCATTGGCGATTAAGATCATGGCGCATTCCTCGAACCAACGAACGCTTTGAGACTGTCATTGCCAGCGAAACGAAGCAATCCAGAAGTTAGCCAGGGCTCGATATGGATCGCTCAGCAATCCGTTCACGCCGCCGGCTGCGCCACAGCGGCGTCGTTGGCGAGCAGATGGATCAGCGCGCTCTTGATCGCGGCCTGCCGCGTCGGCGCGTTGATCTGCGCGCCCAACAGGTCGGTGACGTAGAACACGTCGCGGGCGCGCTCGCCGAAGGTCGCGACATGCGCCGAGGCGATGTTGAGGTTGAGCTTCGAGATCGCGGTGGTCAGCTCGTACAGCAGGCCCGGCCGATCGAGGCCGGAGACCTCGATCACGGTGTAGCGGTCCGACCACTGGTTGTTGATGATGACTTCGGGCTCGACCACGAACGGCCGCGCCTTGCCGCGTCCGGCGGCGCGCCGCGCCACCACTTCGGGCAGCCGCAATTTGCCCTCCAGCACGTCCTCGATCATCTCGCCGATTCTGGTGGCGCGCCGTCCCTCGTCCTCGTCGCGGTCGTACTCCCGGCTGATGGCGATGGTGTCGAGGGCGCGGCCGTCGGTGGTGGTGTAGATCTGGGCGTCGACGATGTTGGCGCCCGCCGAGGCGCAGGCGCCGGCGATGATCGACAACAGCCAGGGATGGTCGATCGCCAGGATGGTCAGCTCGGTGACGCCGCGCACCTCGTCGAAGCCGACATTGATCGCGAGCTTGTGGCCGGCCTGTTCGCTGGCGCGCAGGAAGCGGGCGTGGCGCATCTTGCGCTGCAGGTCGACCTTGAGCCAGTACGCCGGATAGTGCCGCCCCACATAGGCGTTGAGTTCCGGCTCCGGCCACTCGGTGAATGCGTTACGGAATTCCGACTGCGCCACCGCGATGCGCCGCGCGCGGTTGACCTCGGAGAAGCCGCCGGTCAGCACCGGCTCGGTCTCGTAGTACAGCGTGCGCAACAGCTGCGCCTTCCAGCCGTTCCAGACGCCGGGGCCGACACCGCGGATATCGGCCGTGGTCAGGATGGTCAGCAGCTTCATCTGCTCGACCGACTGCACCACGGCGGCGAAATTCTCGATGGTCTTGCGGTCGGAGAGGTCGCGCGATTGCGCCACCGTGGACATCACCAGATGCTGTTCGATCAGCCACGCCACCAGTTCGGTGTCGGCGGCGTTGAATCCGAGCCGTGGGCACAACCGCCGCGCCACCTTGGCGCCGGCGATCGAGTGATCCTCGGGGCGGCCCTTGGCGATGTCGTGCAGCAGCGTGGTGATGTAGATCACCGCGCGGTGCTCGGGACGGATCTTGCGCATCAGGTCGCTGGCGACGATGAACTCGTCGTTGCCGCCGCGCTCGATCTCCTGCAGGTAGCCGACGCAGCGCAACAGGTGCTCGTCCACCGTGTAGTGGTGATACATGTTGAACTGCATCATCGACACGATCTTGCCGAAGGCGCGGATGAAATGGCCGAGCACGCCGGTCTCGTTCATGCGCCGCAGCACGATCTCCGCGTCGTTCGACGTCAGGATCTCCATGAACAGCCGGTTGGCTTCCGGATCGTCGCGCAGCTGGGTGTTGATCAGCTTCAGCGAGCGCGTCACCGTGCGCATGGCGTCGGGGTGGAAAGCGAGATTGTTTTTCTGCGCGAGGCGGAAGATCCGGATCAAATTGACCGGGTCGTGCGTGAAAATGTCGGGGACGGCGAGATTGATGCGGTTGTTGTCGATGATGAAATCGTCGCTGTCGGGCACCCGCCGCGTGCTCGGCCTCAGACGCGACATCATGCGGCTCAGCACCGGTGCCGGCTTGGCCTGCTGGTCTTCCAGCTTGGCGCACAGGATCGCGGTGAGATCGCCGACCTCCTTGGCAACCAGGAAGTAGTGCTTCATGAAGCGTTCGACGTCCTGCATGCCGGGATGCGAGGTATAGCCGAGCCGGACCGCGATTTCGCGCTGCAGGTCGAACGACAGCCGTTCCTCGGCGCGGCCCGAGAAGAAATGGATGTTGCAGCGGACCGACCACAGGAAATCCGAGCAGCGCCGGAAGGTGCGGTATTCCTGGGCGTCGAACACGCCGCGCTCCAGCAACTCGTCGGTCTCGCGCACGCGGTAGACGTATTTGGCGATCCAGAACAGCGTATGCAGGTCGCGCAGGCCGCCTTTGCCGTCCTTGACGTTGGGTTCGACCAGATAGCGCGATTGCCCGGCGCGGCGATGGCGCTCCTCGCGCTCGGCGAGCTTGGCGGTGACGAATTCGGCCGCGGTGCCCTGCACCACTTCCTTGTCGAATCGCGCCACCAGCTCGTCATAGAGCGGCTTGTCGCCGGTCAAATACCGCGTCTCCAGGATCGCGGTGCGGATGGTCATGTCGCCGCGCGCCTGCCGGATCGATTCGTCGACCGAACGGGTGGCGTGGCCGACCTTCAGCCCCATGTCCCACAGGCAATACAGGATGGCCTCGGCGACCTGCTCGCCCCAGGCGGTCTGCTTGTAGGGCAGGATGAACAGCAGATCGATGTCGGATTCCGGCGCCATCAATCCGCGGCCATAGCCGCCGGTGGCGACCACCGCCATGCGCTCGGCGCCGGAGGGGATCGGCGAGCGGTAGAGATGCCGCGTGGCGGCCGAGAACAGGATGCGGATGATTTCGTCCTGCACGTGGCACAGCCGCTCGGCGCAGCGCCGGCCATGACGATCCTTCAGCAGCACGGCCTGCGCGGTGGCGCGCGCGGCGAGCAGTTCGGCCTTCAGCAGCTGCGCGGTGGCGGCACGAAAAACATCCTCGCGGCCGGCATGTTTCTCGGCCAGCGCGTCGACCGCGGCGGCGACCCGGGCGGTATCGAAACGTTCGTCGGCGGTGGGCCGGCTCTCTGTCACAACGTCCATGATCTACCCCGATATCGGACGGCGCTCGCGCTGTCACGGGACATTGTGGGATAACAGCAGCTCCATGCTGGATTTTGCGCTGCGCCGGCAAGACTGTTCTCGCTGCAGGGCGCAGGGGGTGCGTTTTTTTCTCATTGACCTTCCGAATTAAGTCATTGAAATAAAGATGCTTTTCTGACCTTGCAAGGGCTGCCCGCTTTGACGCTTCGGCCGCCGTTCGATTCGATCGCTCTCACCTCAACGGAGTTCCGACGATGTCCCAAATCTCACGGCGCGCTTTGGCTGCCTTGATCGTTGGCTCGATGCTGCTGCCCGCCGCCGCCTCGGCCGCCGACGCGCTCACGGAAATTCATATCGACTGGGCGACCTACAATCCGGTGTCGATGGTGCTGAAGCAGAAGGGGCTGCTGGAAAAGGAATTTGCGAAGGACGGCATCCGCATCGTCTGGGTGCAATCGGCCGGTTCCAACAAGGCGCTCGAGTTCCTCAACGCCGGCTCGATCGATTTCGGTTCGACCGCGGGTTCCGCAGCACTGGTCGCCCGGATCAACGGCAATCCGATCAAGTCGGTCTACGTCTATTCGCGCCCCGAATGGACGGCGCTGGTGACGACGAAGGATTCGGGGATCGCCACCGTCGCCGACCTCAGAGGCAAGCGGGTCGCGGTGACGCGCGGCACCGATCCGCATATCTTCCTGGTGCGGGCGCTGCTCGACGCCGGCCTCTCCGAAAAGGACATCACCCCGGTGCTGCTGCAGCACGCCGACGGCAAGACCGCGCTGATCCGCGGCGATGTCGACGCCTGGGCCGGACTCGATCCGATGATGGCGCAGGCGGAGATCGAGGACGGCGCCAAACTGTTTTTCCGCAGGCCCGACGCCAACACCTGGGGCATCCTCAATGTGCGCGAGCAGTTTTTGAAGGACTATCCGGACGTGGTTCGCCGCGTGCTCGCCGTTTACGAAGACGCCCGCAAATATTCACTGGCCAATTACGACGAGCTCAAGAAGACATTCATCGCCGTGACCAAGCTGCCCGACGCGGTGGTCGACAAGCAGCTCAAGGAGCGCACCGATCTCACCTACAGCCGGATCGGCGCGCCGCAGCGCGACTCCATCCTCGCCGCGGGCCTGGCGCTGCAGCAGGCCGGCGTGATCGAGCCCAAGGTCGACGTCAAGGCGACGGTCGACGCGCTGATCGACGACCATGTTCCGCTGCCGACGAATTGAGGGACGCGGTGCCCTCTTCCCCTCTCCCCTTGTGGGAGAGGCTGGCACGAGCGCGCATGGCGCGCTCGTGACGGGTGAGGGGTCTCTCTCCGCGAATACCGAGCCCGCGGATGCAAACCCCTCATCCGCCCACGATACTTCGTATCGCGGGCACCTTCTCCCACAGGGGGAGAAGGGAAGTAAGAACCGGTGCTACATTCCTCAACTTGCAATCCTCTGCCGGACGCGGTTTGGCTATGGCCATGACGGTTGAACTCTCCGCATCCGAACGCGCTGACACGGTCGCGCCGCCCGCGCCATCGGGCCGCCTGCGCCGCTTCGCGCGGCCGGCGCTCGGGCTGTTGCTGCCGGTGGGGTTGGCGCTGGCCTGGGAACTCATCGTCCGGTTGGGCGTATCCAACGGCAGGCTGGTGCCGCCGCCCTCGAAAATCTTCGCCACCCTTGTCGAACTGGCGGAGAGCGGCGAGCTGTCGCGGCACATCCTGGCGACGCTGGGCCGCGTCGCCGCCGGTTTTGGCCTCGGCGTGGTCGCGGGTACCTTGCTGGGCGCCGTCTCCGGCTATTGGGGGCTGGCGCGGCGGCTGCTCGATCCGACGGTGCAGGCGCTGCGCGCGATTCCCTCGATCGCCTGGGTGCCGTTGTTCATTCTGTGGCTCGGCATTTTCGAGACCTCGAAAATCGCGCTGATCGCCGTCGGCGTGTTCTTTCCGGTCTATCTCGGCGTGATGGGCGCTATCCTGTCGGTCGACCGCAAGATCGTCGAGGTCGGCCGCACCTTCCGCCTCTCCGGGCCGGCGATGATCCGGCGCATTCTGCTGCCCGCGGTGCTGCCGGCCTATGTGGTGGCCTTGCGGGTCGGGCTCGGGCTGGGCTGGATGTTCGTGGTTGCCGCCGAATTCATGGGCGCGTCCGAGGGCCTCGGCTATCTGCTGATCGACGGCCAGCAGCTCGGCAAGCCGGCGCAGATCCTGGCGGCGATCGTGATCTTCGCCATCCTCGGCAAGACCACCGACTGGTTGATCGAAATCGCCACCACGCCGCTATTGCGCTGGCAGGACGCCTTCGGTCGTCACGATGGAGCGGCCTGATGCTGGTTCTCGACCGCCTCGGCAAGGTCTATCCCAACGGCGTCAACGCGCTGGAGCGCTTCTCCGCCGAGATCAGGCTGGGCGAGATCGTCGCCATCATCGGCGGCTCCGGCTGCGGCAAGTCGACCCTGTTGCGCGCCATCGCCGGGCTCGACCGCGCCACCTCGGGCACGGTGACGCTCGACGACATCGCGATATCTGCGCCGCATGCCAAGATCGGCATCATTTTCCAGGAGCCGCGGCTGCTGCCGTGGCTCTCTGTCGCCGACAATATCGGTTTTGGGCTTTCGGAGCTGCCTTCCAGACTTCGCCGCGACAAGGTCGCGCGCGCACTGGAGCGGGTAGGCCTTGCCGACAAGGCCGATGCCTGGCCGCGCGAACTCTCCGGCGGGCAGGCGCAGCGGGTGGCGATCGCGCGGGCGCTGGTGCCGCAGCCGGAAGTGCTGCTTTTGGACGAGCCGTTCTCCGCGCTCGATGCCTTCACGCGGCGGGACCTGCAGGACCACCTGCTCGACCTCTGGGCCGACACGCGGCCGACCCTGGTGCTGGTCACCCACGACGTCGACGAAGCCGTGGTGCTGGCCGATCGCGTCTTCGTGATGCGGCCGCGGCCGGGCCGGCTGTTCGAGGAGATCAACGTCAATCTGGCGCGGCCACGCGACCGCCAGTCGCCGCTGTTCGACAATTTCAAGCGCCGGGTGCTGACGGCGCTCGATCGCTCGCTCGACCGCAACGTGCCGGATACCGAGGCGAAAACCACGACAGGCGAGGCGATGTGGTGGTGACATCCGGCGCCTGACCGATTAAATCCGATATGCAAGAAACATCCGGGAGAGAACAAGATGGACGCCGCCGACCTCCGCGCCATGCAGGCTCCGATCAAGGAGCGCTACAAATCCGATCCGAAAACCGCCATCATCACGTTGACCGCGCGCGGCTCGATCGAGAACGAAGGCATCGCCTGCAAGGTCGAGACCGGCCGCGCGCTGGCGGTGGCCGGCCTGCATCCCGCCACCGGCGGCTCCGGGCTCGAATTGTGCTCCGGCGACATGCTGCTGGAAGCGCTGGCCGCCTGCGCCGGCGTCACCCTGAAATCGGTCGCGACCGCGATCGAGGTGCCGCTGAAATCGGGCAACGTCACCGCCGAGGGCGATCTGGATTTTCGCGGCACGCTCGGCGTCGACAAGGAGGCGCCGGTGGGATTTGCCGAAATCCGCCTGCGCTTCGACGTGGACACCGATGCGCCGCAGGACAAGCTCGATCTCTTGCTGAAACTCACCGAGCGCTATTGCGTGGTCTACCAGACCATCAAGCATGGCCCGAAGGTCTCGGTGTCGATGCAGCGGGTGTGAATTTTGTCGTCGCCCCGGCGAACGCCAGGGCCCATACGCCGTGCCCTCTCGATTCAAGCAATACTGTTCGACGGCTGTCGCCCAACATGAACAGTTGTGATTATGGGTCCCGGCGTTCGCCGGGACGACGAAAGAAAAATGTCCCCCGACCTCGTTTTCATCCTGACGCTCGGCTTTCGCATGGCCATCACCGCGGCGTTCGTGGTGTCGGCTTCGGTAATCACCGAGCGCTCCGGGCCGGTGATCGGCGCGCTGGTGGCGACCCTGCCGATTTCGGCCGGCCCGTCCTACGTGTTCCTCGCGCTCGATCATGATGCGGGTTTCATCGCCGAGGGCGCGCTGGCGAGCCTGCCGGTCAACGCCGCGACGATCTGGCTCGCCCTGACCTATGTGCTGCTGGCGCAGCGCCGCGGCATCGCGGTCAGTTGCGGCGTTGCGGTCGCGGTGTGGGTCACGCTGGCGGGGTTGTCGCGAACGGTGCACTGGTCGCTCGCCGGCGGTCTCGCGGCGAACGCGGTGACGTTTGCGATCTGCCTGCCGCTGCTGCGGCGCTTCCGCCATGTCAAAATGCCGCTGATCACCCGCCGCTGGTACGACATCCCGCTGCGCGCCTCGCTGGTGGCGACCCTGGTGGTCACCGTGGCGACGCTGTCGCGCTGGGTCGGACCAGCCGTCAGCGGCATGATCGCGCTGTTTCCGATCGTGTTCACGTCCATGATGCTGATCCTGCACCCGCGCATCGGTGGCCCCGCGACCGCGGCCGTCCTCGCCAACAGCGGCTGGGGTCTGATGGGCCTCGGCATCGCGATTGCCGTGCTGCATGTCGCGGCGTTGCGGTTCGGCTCGGCGATCGCGCTGAGTCTCGCGCTGGCGACCTGCGTGAGCTGGAATTTGGGATTGTGGTGGTACGGGCGGCGGAAGCTGGCACACCCGTAGCTGGTAGCCCGGATGGAGCGCAGCGTAATCCGGGAATCTCACAGCCTGCGATACGGCCCCGGATTGCGCTGCGCTCCATCCGGGCTACAAGATCTACGGCTTCGGCAGCTTCGCCTTCAGCGCATACAACGCCTCCAGCGCCTCGCGCGGCGACATCTCGTCGGGGTGCAGCGCCTTGACCGCTTCGATCAGCTTTTCCGCCTCGCTCGGGGGTGCGGCTTCCGCCGACGCGCGCGAGGGCACCGCGAACAGCGGCAGGTCGTCGGCGAGCGCGCGCGCGGTCTGGCCGCGGTCGTTCGCCTCGAGTTTTGCCAGCACCGATTTGGCCCGCGCGATCACCGGCGCCGGCAGTCCCGCCAGTTTCGCCACCTGGATGCCGTAGGAGCGGTCGGCCGAACCGGGCAGCACTTCGTGCAGGAACACCACGTCGCCCTGCCATTCCTTGACCCGCACCGTGGCGTTGAACAGCCGCGGCAGTTTGGCGGAGAGCGCGGTGAGCTCGTGGTAATGCGTGGCGAACAGCGCGCGGCAGCGGTTGGCCTCGTGCAGATGCTCGATTGACGCCCAGGCGATCGACAGCCCGTCGAAGGTCGCGGTACCCCTTCCGATTTCGTCGAGGATCACCAGCGAGCGTTCGCTGGCCTGGTTGAGAATGACGGCGGTCTCCACCATCTCCACCATGAAGGTGGAGCGGCCGCGCGCGAGGTCGTCGGCGGCGCCGACGCGCGAGAACAAGCGGTCGACGATGCCGATCCGCGCTCGCGACGCCGGCACAAAACTGCCGATCTGCGCCATGAGCGCGATCAGCGCGTTCTGGCGCAGGAAGGTCGATTTACCCGCCATGTTCGGCCCGGTGATCAGCCAGATCTGGCCCGACTTCTGTCCTAGCGCTGGCGACAGGTCGCAGGCATTGGCGATGAACGGCTGGCCGTCGCGCTTCAAGGCCTGCTCGACCACCGGATGCCGGCCGCCCTCGATCGAAAAGCCGAGCGAGCCGTCGACCTCGGGCCGCACGTAATTGTCGTCGACCGCGAGTTTCGCCAGGGAGGTTGCGACGTCGAGCATGGCGAACGCATGCGCCGCGGCGCGCAGATCCTCGCTGGCGGCAATGGCCAGCGCGCACAGCCGCTCGAAAATCTCCAGCTCCAGCCCGAGCGCGCGGTCGCCGGCATTGGCGATCTTGGCCTCGATCTCGCCGAGCTCGGATGTGGTGAAGCGGACCTGGCCGGCCAAGGTCTGGCGATGAATGAAGGTCGCGTTCAGCGGCGGCGCCATCAGTTTGTCGCCGTGCTGGGCGGTGACCTCGACGAAATAGCCGAGCACGTTGTTGTGGCGGATCTTCAGGCCCTTGACGGCGGTGTCATCGGCGTAGCGCGCCTGCATCGCGGCGACCACGAGACGGGAGGCGTCGCGCAGATTGCGCGCCTCGTCGAGGGCGGCGTCATAGCCCTCGCGGACAAAACCGCCGTCGCGTTTGATCAGCGGCAGTTGCTCGGCCAGCGCGCGCTCGAATTCGCGCGCCAGATCCCGCGACGGACGGCGCAACGCCTCCATCACCGCGGTGATTTCCGCCGGCGGCGTTTCGAGCATCGAAAGCCGCGCCAGCGCCGCGTCGGCCGCCAGAATGCCGTCGCGCAGGCCGGCGAGATCGCGCGGGCCGCCGCGCCCCACGGAAATCCGCGCCAGCGCCCGCGACATATCGGGCGCGCCGCGCAGAATGCTGCGCAACTCCTCGCGCGCAGCGCTGTCGGCCACGAAGGCCGCGATGGCGTCGAGCCGCCGGGCGATCCCGGCGCTGTCGGTGAGGGGCGCCGCCAGCCGTTGCGCCAGGAGGCGTGATCCGGCCGAGGTGACGGTGCAGTCGATGGCGTCCAGCAGCGAGCCGCGGCGTTCGCCGGCCAGGGTTCGCGTCAGTTCGAGATTGGCGCGGGTGGCCGGATCGATCGCCATGGTGGTGCCGGCGGCCTCGCGCGAGGGCGGCGACAGCGGCGGGCGCTTTCCGACCTGCGTGCGGTCGATATAGGTGACGGCGGCGGCCGCGGCGGTGGCCTCCAGCCGCGACATCGCGGAAAGGCCGTCCATGGTCGCGACCGCGAAATAATCGCACAGCCGCCGCTCCGCCGTGGCGCTGTCGAAGACGTCGCGGGTCAGCGGCGTCACCGCCGGCAATTCGCGCAGGCTCGGCCCCAATTCGGGATCGCCATACAGCGCGTCGGTGACGATGGCCTCGGTCGGGTTGATGCGCGCCAAGGTGGCCGCAAGCTCGCCGGTTGCGCATTCCGTGACGATGAATTCAGAGGTGGAAATGTCGATCCAGGCTAGCCCAATGCGGTCGGCGCCCGCCGAGCCGCGGACCCGCGCGATCGCCAGCAGGTAATTATTGGTGCGGGCGTCGAGTAGCGTGTCCTCGGTCAGCGTGCCCGGGGTCACCAGCCGCACCACGGCGCGGCGCACCACGCTCTTGTTGCCGCGCGCCCGCGCCGCGGCCGGATCCTCGGTCTGTTCGCACACCGCGACCCGGTGTCCGGCCTCGATCAAATGATGCAGATAGTCCTCGGAGCGTTCCACCGGCACGCCGCACATCGGGATGTCCAGCCCCTGATGCTTGCCGCGCTTTGTAAGTACGATGCCGAGCGTCTTGGAGGCGATCTCCGCGTCTTCGAAGAACAACTCATAGAAGTCGCCCATCCGGTAGAACAGCAGCAGCCCGGGATGGCCGGCCTTGATCTCAAGGTATTGTTCCATCATCGGCGTGACCCGCGCCTCCGCGGACGGCGCGGCGTCGGCCGTTACGGCATCGGGGGTCAAGGGGATGGATTGCTGGATCGTCATCGCGGCGCAAACTACAAAATTTTGTGGCCCGATCCTATCGGTTTGCCGCGGCATCGCGTGTTTTCCACCTCCGCGCGCGGCTTCATGGCCGCAGGGCATGGCGGACCCGACGCGAATGCGCGGCCCGGGGCGCGTTCCCTCAATTGACCTCCAGCTGCCGCGCTCCTAAAACTCGCCATCCATTCAGGCCGGCCGGCGCCAGATGCGGCATTCAGGGAGAGACTAGATGCGCGATGTATTTGTTTGCGACGCCGTGAGGACCCCGATCGGCCGCTTCGGCGGCTCGCTCGCCAAGGTGCGCGCCGACGATTTGGCGGCGGCCCCGATCAGGGCGCTGATGGCCAAGCATCCCGGTCTTGACTGGTCTGATGTCGACGAAGTGTTCTTCGGCTGCGCCAACCAGGCCGGCGAGGACAACCGCAATGTCGCGCGCATGGCGCTGTTGCTGGCCGGCATGCCGGAGACGGTTCCCGGCCAGACCCTCAACCGCCTTTGCGCCTCGGGGCTCGACGCGGTCGGCGCCGGCGCGCGCGCGATCCGCGCGGGCGAGATCGATTTCGCCATCGCCGGCGGCGTCGAATCGATGACGCGGGCGCCGTTCGTGATGGGCAAGGCGGCCGAAGCGTTTTCGCGCTCCGCCGACATCTATGACACCACCATCGGCTGGCGCTTCATCAACCCGCTGATGAAGGCGCAATACGGCGTCGACGCGATGCCCGAGACCGGCGAGAACGTCGCCGAGGAATTCCAGGTATCGCGCGCCGACCAGGATGCGTTCGCGATCCGCTCGCAGCAGCGCGCGGGGGCGGCGATCGCATCCGGCTATTTCGCCGAGGAGATCGTCGCGGTCTCGGTGCCCGGCGGCAAGGCCGGGCCGGTCTCGGTCGACAAGGACGAGCACCCGCGCCCCGAGACCACGTTGGAAGCCCTCGCAAAGCTGAAGCCGATCGTGCGCAACCCCGGCACGGTGACGGCCGGCAACGCCTCCGGCGTCAATGACGGCGCCGCCGCCATGATCCTCGCCTCGGAAGCGGCGGTGAAGAAACACGGTTTGACCCCGCGGGCGCGAATCCTCGGCATCGCCTCGGCCGCGGTGCCGCCGCGCATCATGGGCATCGGTCCGGTGCCGGCGACCCGCAAGCTGATGGAGCGGCTCGGCCTGAAGATCAGCGATTTCGATCTGATCGAGCTCAACGAAGCCTTCGCCAGCCAGGGCATCGCCTGCCTGCGCCAGCTCGGCGTCCCCGACGATGCCGATTTCGTCAACCCGCATGGCGGCGCCATCGCGCTCGGCCATCCCCTCGGCATGAGCGGCGCGCGGCTGGCCATGACGGCGGTGCACGGCATGGAGAAGCGCGGCGGAAAACGCGCGCTCGCCACCATGTGCGTCGGCGTCGGCCAGGGCGTGGCGATGGCGATCGAGAAGCTGAACTGAGAGGATGCCAACGCCGTCATTGCGAGCGAAGCGAAGCAATCCATCTTGAGACTCGCGCAGATATCAAAGCTGGATTGCTTCGTCGCTTCGCTCCTCGCAATGACGGTATTGTGTGGATCGCGAGTCTACTCCATCACCGCGTGTTCCGGCGCCACCGACTGCTTGCGCAGGGCGGCCTTGGTGGAGCCGATCATGATCGCCAGCGGGATCGTGCACAGCGTGAACAGCATCACCATCTGGTAGTCCTGCGAGAAGGCGATGATCTGCGCCTGCACGGCGAGCATCGCGTCGGCGAGAGCGCGCCCCGAGTCGGTGTTCATGTCGATCAGGCCGCGCACGTCAGGCATCTGCATGGCGTGGTTGAACGGGGTGATGTGCTCGTTCAGCACCGCATAGACGCGACGGCCGCCTTCGGTCAGTTGCGCGATCACGATCGAGATTCCGATCGAGGAGGCGACGTTTCGCAGCAGGGTCAGCATCGAGGTGCCGTCGGTGCGCAGGTGATTGGGCAGCGTCAGGAACGCCACCGTGGACAGCGGCACGAACACCAGGCCAAATCCGAACCCTTGCGCGATGCTGACGACGACGATTTCGGGCACGCCGGTCTGGTCGGTCCAGCCGGTCATGTAGAACAGCGACAGGCCGGTCAGGCCGAGGCCGGTCATGATCAGCGTGCGCGCCTCGACGTAACGCATCAGGCGGCCGACCAGCATCATGGCCACGAAGGTGCCGCAGCCGCGCGTCGCCAGCAACAGGCCGGCGGTGATGATGGGATAGCCGATCACGTTCTGCAGGAACGGCGACGATACCGCCATGGTCGAGAACAGCACCAGGCCCATGACCGCCATGAAGACGCAGCCGCCGATGAAGTTCCTGTCCTTGAAAATGGCGAACTGGACGAACGGCTTTGTGGTGGTCAGCGAATGCGCGAAGAAATAATAGAAGCCGACCGCCGAGACGATGAACTCGCCGATGATTTCATTGGATTCCAGCCAGCCGAGCTGCTCGCCGCGGTCGAGCGCGACCTGCAAGCTCCCGATGCCGAGCGCCAGCGCCAGGAAGCCGAACCAGTCGAAGCGCAGCTCGAAGTTCTTCCCGGTCTCGTCCATGAACACGATGAGGCCGAGCACGGTGAAGATGCCGAACGGCAGGTTGACGAAGAACACCCAGTGCCAGGAATAGGTCTCGGTCAGCCAGGCGCCCAGCGACGGCCCCATGATCGGGCCCATCATCACGCCCATGCCCCAGATCGACATCGCCTTGGCGCGCTCATGCAGGGCGTAGGAATCCAGCATCACCGCCTGCGACAGCGGCACCAGCGCCGCGCCGAACACGCCCTGCAGCAGGCGGAACAGCACCATCTGGTTGATGTCCTGCGCCAGCCCGCACAATACCGAAGCGATCGTGAACCCGCCCGAGCAGATGATGAAAATCCGCTTGCGGCCGAAACGGTTGGCGATCCAGCCCACCGGCGCGGTCATGATCGCGGCCGCGACGATATAGGAGGTCAGCACCCAGTTGATCTGGTCCTGCGACGCCGACAGCGAGCCCTGCATGTAGGGCAGCGCGACATTGGCGATGGTGGTGTCCAGCGCCTGCATGATGGTCGCGGTCATGGCGCAGATCGTCACCATGTTCCGGCGCAGGCCGGGAACCGCGACGGGCGCTGCGGCCGTCGTGCTCATTTCGGTCAGTCCTTCGCCGCCGCCGGCGCAAAGCCGAACATGGCGGCGAGCGTGCGGCGATGGCCGGTATCGATCGTGGTGTAAGCGCTCATGCCGGCCTTCAGCTTCTGCACGTAGCTGTCGTCGCTGTCGAAATAGATCCGCACCGGCACCCGCTGCACCACCTTGACGAAGTTGCCGGTGGCGTTCTGCGGCGGCAGAATCGCGAATTGCGCGCCGGTGCCGGGGCTGAGCGAGCCGATGGTGCCCTTGAAGACGTGGTCGGGGAAGGCGTCGACGTCGATCGAGACCGGCTGCCCGACCCCGATATAGGTGAAGTCGGATTCCTTGAGGTTGGCATCGACCCACGGTTTGGCGGTGTCGATGATGCTGAACACCGGCGTGCCGACCGCGACGAAGCGGCCGAGCTGGATCTGGTCGACCTGGGTCGCGATGCCGGCCATCGGCGCCCGCATCACGGTGTGGTCGAGATTGCGTACGGCCTGGTCGAGCGCCGCCTTGGCCTGGGCGTAGGGCGGAAACTGTTCGATCGGCAGATCGGGATTGCCGAGCAGCTGGGTCTTGCTGCTGGACATCTGCTGCTTGAGGAATTCGAGCTGGGCGCTGGCGGTCACCAGCGCGTTGGCCGAATTGTCGAGGTCGAGCTGCGAGCCGAAATTGCTCTTGGCCAGCGACGTCTTGCGGTCGACGTCGCGGCGCTTCAGGTCGACGCCCTGCTGCGCCAGATCGATCATGTCGGCGTAAATCCTGATGTTGGCCTTCAGGTTGTTATAGGTGGTGCGGGTCTGGTCGAGGGTCGCCCTGGCCTGCTGCTCGGCGAGCCGGAACGGCACCGGATCGAACTCGAACAGCACGTCGCCTTCATTGACCCGCTGGCCCTCTTTCACCACGATCTTTTCGATCCGGGCGGAGATGTCGGGCGTGATCAGGACTTTCTGCGCGCCGACATAGGCGTCGTCGGTGGTCACGTAGCGCCCGCCATTGAGATAGAAGGTCAGTCCGGCGATCGCCGCCACCAGCGGCAGCACCACCAGCAGCAGTGTGCGGCGGTAGCGCCGCATGCCGGCCATCAGGCGGCGGCGCGGTTCCGCGGCGATTTTGGTCCGCGGTTTCCCGGACGGCTCGCCCTTCTGTTCGGGCGGAAATTTGAGGACCGGATCAGCCATAACGCTGCTCCTTTTTCGGCGGTTCCGCCGGGGAATTCTGAATCGCGTTGCGGACGTTTTCCTTGATCGCCTCGAACTGCGCGAGCAGGCGGTGGGCGTCAGCGGGGTTGATGCCCTCGAGCGCGGTCGCGGTCAGCTCCGAGCGCAGCCCGCCGAGCTTGCCGAGCAGCGGGCGGGCGGCCTTGCGCAGATAGAGGCGGTTGACGCGGCGGTCGGTCTCGTCGCCGCGGCGTTCGATCCAGCCGTGGTCGCAGAGCTTGTCGATCAGCCGGGTCAGCGTGATCGGCTGCATTTCCAGCTGTTCGGCGAGTTCCGACTGCTTCAGGCCCTCGGTGCGTTCCACCTTGGCCAATACCGCCCACTGCGCGCGGGTGATGCCGTAGCGCGCCGCCTGCTTGTCGGCATAGGCACGCACCAGGCGCTGCAACTCGCCGAGCGAAAACAGGAAATTCATATCCACGGAACCGCGGGCCATACCTGCCGTCTCCATAAGCTAGCCATATAATAAGCTAGCTTACTAATATTGGATCGCAAGTAAATGGAAAGCTGCCCCGCCGGCAGCACATGGCTCCGGTCGGGCCGCGGCAGACCATGCCGGGAGTGATATTTGGGATTGCCCCCGTAAAATGCTACACAGCCGCAGCGGCGGCGAACTTCAGGCCGGATTTGACCGACCTGACCGGCCGCGTGACATGACCCCCTTGCATGACCCTGACCAGACCGACCTTTCCCGCGCCCGATCACGATCACGACCGCTGCACCGCGGACGGGATCGATCATGCCGAGCGGGTCTGCCAGCAAAAGTCCCAGAAATTCACGCCGATCCGCCGCCACGTGCTGCAGGCGCTATTGTCCAGCCACCGGCCGCTCGGCGCCTATGAAGTGATCGAGGAACTCGCCAAATCGATGCCGCGGCCGGCGCCGATCACGGTCTACCGCGCGCTCGAATTCCTGATCGAGAACGGCCTCGTTCACCGCATCGAGAGCCGCAACGCCTATCTCGCCTGCGCCCACGACCACGACGCCGCGGCCCTGGTGGCGTTTTTGATCTGCGAGGCCTGCGGATCGGTCGGCGAAATTCCGGCCGCATCGGTGGCCCAAAGCCTCAGCGCCGCGGCGCGCGCGTCGGGCTTTGCGCCGAAACTGTCCGTGGTCGAAATCACCGGCGTTTGCGCGCATTGTCAAAATAAATAACAACACGGCGGTCCACGCCGGACAACGAGGTTCCATGTCGACAATTCCAGCTGTTCCATCGGCCGGGCGTCCGCTCAGCCCCGGCGCGGTCGCGCTGATGCTGATGCTCTGCCTGAGCTGGGGTTTCAACCAGATCGCGGTCAAGCTGGCGCTGCCCGACATTCCGCCGATGCTGCAGGCCCTGATCCGCTCCTGCGGCGCGCTGGTCGTTTTGTTCCTGATCGCGCGGCTGCGCGGCGTAAAACTGTTCGAGCGCGACGGCACCCTGGGCGCGGGCCTGACCGCGGGCGTGATCTTCGGCGTCGAATTCGTGCTGATCTATCGCGGCTTGCTGCTCACCTCGGCGTCGCGCGCGGTGGTATTTCTCTATACCGCGCCGTTCTTCGTCGCCTTCGGTTCCTATCTGTTCCTCGGCGAACGGCTGCGCGCGTCGCAATGGGGCGGCCTTGCTTTGTGCTTCACCGGCGTCGCGCTCGCGATCGGGGTGCCCCAGGCCGACGTCGACGCCAAAGTGCTGCTGGGCGACCTCCTGATTATCGCCGGCGGCGCGCTGTGGGCGGCGACCACCCTGCTGGTCAAGGCCACCTCCCTGATCAGGGCCCCCGCCGAGAAGGGTCTGGGATACCAGGTGGCGCTTTCGATCCCGATTCTGGGCTTTGCGGCCTGGTTTTCCGGGGAAACCCTGGTCCGGGTTCCCGGCCCCCTGGCGCTGTCGCTGATGGTCTATCAGGCGGTCTGGGTGGTCGGATTGACCTTTTTGATCTGGTTCGCGCTGGTAAAAACCTATTCCGCCAGCAAATTGTCGGCTTTTACCTTCATCACCCCTTTGTTTGGCGTGCTGGCTAGCTATTTCATCATGCATGACAGCCTGACGCTGGCCTTCGGCGCCGCGGCCCTGCTGGTGATTGCCGGTTTATACCTCGTTAACCGGCCCGGCCCGGCCGGCCCGGTCGCCACGGATCCATTGCTGAATGTCACCAAAACCTGATATTCGAGACCCCATGAACAAGCCCGAAAAACTGCCCGAGAACGACGTCGCCGGCCCCCGGGCCCGGCATCAAACCACCCAAGTCATGGTCGGCAATATCGCCGTCGGCGGCGGCGCCCCGATCGTCGTGCAGTCGATGACCAATACCGACACCGCCGATATCGACGGCACCATCGCCCAGGTCGCGGCCCTTGCCCGCGCCGGCTCCGAACTGGTGCGGATCACGGTCGACCGCGAGGAAGCCGCCGCCGCCGTGCCGCATATCCGCGACGGTTTGCGCAAGCGCGGCATCACCACGCCGCTGATCGGCGATTTCCACTACATCGGCCACAAGCTGCTGACGGATTATCCGGCCTGCGCCGAGGCGCTCGACAAATACCGCATCAATCCCGGCAATGTCGGCTTCAAGAACAAGCGCGACACCCAGTTCGCCGACATCATCGAGATCGCCAACAAGAACGACAAGCCGGTGCGCATCGGCGCCAACTGGGGTTCGCTCGACCAGGAACTGCTGACCAAGCTGATGGACGAAAACGCGCTGCTCGCAGCGCCCAGGGATGTCCGCGCGGTGACCCGCGAGGCCATGGTGCAGTCGGCGCTGCTGTCGGCGGCGCGGGCCGAAGAACTCGGCATGCCAAAAAACAAGATGATCCTGTCGGCGAAGGTGTCCGCGGTGCAGGATCTGATCGCGGTGTACCAGACCCTGGCGTCGCGCTCGGATTATGCCATTCATCTCGGCCTCACCGAGGCCGGCATGGGATCGAAGGGCATCGTGGCCTCGTCGGCGGCGCTCGGCATTCTCTTGCAGGACGGCATTGGCGACACCATCCGCATCTCGCTGACGCCGGAGCCCGGCGGCGACCGCACGCTGGAAGTGCAGGTCGCGCAGGAACTGCTGCAGACCATGGGATTCCGCACCTTCGTGCCGCTGGTGGCGGCATGTCCGGGTTGCGGTCGCACCACCTCGACCACGTTCCAGGAACTGGCGCGCTCGATCCAGGATTTCATCCGCGACGAGATGCCGGGCTGGAAGACGCAATATCCGGGAGTCGAGGCGCTCAACGTCGCCGTCATGGGCTGCATCGTCAACGGCCCCGGCGAATCCAAGCATGCCGATATAGGCATCTCGCTGCCCGGCACCGGCGAAACGCCGGCAGCACCCGTGTTCGTCGACGGCCAGAAATTCCGCACCCTGCGCGGGGCCTCCATCGCCGCCGACTTCAAGGCGCTGGTGATCGACTACATCGACCAGAAGTACGGCGCGGGCGCCAAGCCCTCGGCGGCGGAGTAGTCTTCCCCGTTCGCTTAACGGACATCTTCGGGGTCGTCGGCAGGTCTCAAAGGTGCGCCAAAGGCAGACGCGGATTACCGCATGGATTCAATTACGCGGCTTGACGGGCTGAAACCAGCGCTCCGACGGCTCTGCCGGCTTCATCGGACAATTCGAATCTGATCAACGTTGCGGCTTCGCTCTTGCGCGCAACGAAGCCCGTCATCTCCGCCGCAATCCCATCGATAACCAACGTAATCGGTGCATCGATGGACGCATTCGGAAGGGCTTCGTCGATCATGGCGCCCCCGAGCGAAAGATCGCGAACGACGACACTGACGGATCTACCTTGTATCGTGAGCAAGCCGGGGCAACGGATATCGACACGGGACGAAGTCCGGCGATCGACGTCGGTGGTGGAGGTGCGGATCACCCGGACCAGTGTGGCGCGAAGATCGGCGACTTTATTGGCGATCTCAGCCGAGCCGTCGCTGATTTCTGATGCACGCCGACCAGTTTCGATTGCCTCGTTGGAAACCGAGACGATCTGCGCCGCGACCTCGCGAGCTGCATGGGAGGTTTGTTCAACGGAGCGCGAGATCTCTACGGTAACCGAGCTCTGCTCTTCTATCGCAGCGGCGACGGTCGAAGATACCGACTCGACCTTGCGAATGATCTCACCAATGCCGGCGATCGAGGCAACAGACGCGTGCGTTGCGTCCTGAATTTCAGTGATCTGCTGAGCGATTTCGCTGGTCGCCTTGGCGGTCTGCTCGGCCAGAGACTTGACCTCGGCGGCGACCACGGCAAAGCCACGTCCCGCCTCTCCGGCCCGGGCGGCTTCGATCGTCGCGTTGAGAGCTAAGAGATTGGTCTGGCCCGCAATTTCACTGATCAGGTTGGTTACGGCGCCAACCTTGCCGGCGGCCTCGGACAATTTCGCAATCGTGGCCTGCGCCTTGGTCGAGGCCGTGACTGCTTCCAGGGTCAGCGTCCTTGATGAATCCACCTGGGAGGCAATTTCGGCAATCGAGGCAGACAATTGCGAGGAAGCCTTTGCGACGGTCTGGGCGTTGGTAAGGGCTTCCTCTGCTGCCGCCGCGACGCTGCTGCTGTTCTTTCCAAGTAGCAGAGCGCTTTCGGTCATCAGCACCGCATTGCCAGCCATACGATCGGTCCCGGCGGCCACTTCGCCCACGGCGACGTTGGTTTCACGCTCCACGGTTTCAGCCATTTCCTTTAAGGCTTTTCCCTTGATCTCTTCAGCAATTTTCCGCCGCTCTTCTTCCAGAATAGCGTCACTCCGGGCTTTCTCGGTGGCCCTGATCTTGAAAGCCTCTACCGCCTGTGCCACCTCGCCGACCTCGTCACTACGGTCAAGACCGGGCAGTACGACCTTGAAATTTCCCTTGGCGAGTTCGTGCATCGCGCCTGTAAGCAATTTAAGGGGCCGGTTGAGCGAGCGCGTAGCAATATAGCTGGCAGTCATTGCGAGGAAGATCGCCCCAAGCGTCGAATAGATGATGATCGAGAGCGTATTGTAAGCGGCCTCCAGAAAATCGGCTTTCTTGATGCCGACATACAGAATGCCGAGCACGTTGCCATTCGAATCGAGGATTGGATCATAGGCCGTCATATAAGGCGTGCCGAGTATCTCGACCTCTCCGCGAAATGGAGTCTTGCGGTCGATGACCGCTTCGTAAGCCGCACTCCGTGCAAGCCTTGTCCCTACCGCCCTCGTGCCATCGGGTTTCTGGACATTGGTGGCGATTCTCAGGTCATCGAGAAAAATGGTACAAGTGCCACCGACCAGGGTCTTGACCTTATCCACGATCGCCGCGTCGTCGTTCAGGACGTGCCCATCCGCCAGAAGCTTGCCACCGACGCTTGTGAAATTACCGCCATTGGCGCGAACGACATCCCACGCTACCCGCATGTTGGTGTCAACGCGCTCCATCGCGGCCTTGGTCGCACCCGCTTGAAGCACGAACCAGGCCACGGCTGTCAGGCACACGCCCAGCATTAGAATACCGGAGGCCGACAGGATCATTATCCTCGGGGCCAGCCGGAGGGTTTTTCGTAAGCGAGGCTGCGGAGCTACCGGGATCACTCGTGCGGGCACAGGAAAAATCCCCTAGCCGACACCAATTTGAAATCCGTTCGGCCCAGGACGCTACCGGCCTGCCATTTTCGTTTGGGTTAATGATAGAGTTCGTAAAACTACGGCTTTTAGCGCTGGTGTCCACCGGGCTGCGGACAAATGTGTCGGCAAGGGCTTGAAACGCCGGGGATTGCCAAATCGCTTCTCCGATCGCCTACGCGGAGCTTCCGCGGCAGCTCGCCGCTGTTCTTGCCCGGCCCGTCGTGTCCCGGTGAGTGGCGTGAGTCGGCAGGCTAATGCCGCTTGAAATATTGCACGTCGCGCTCGTGCTTTTCGGCTGCCGCGCGGGACTTGAAGGTGCCGAGATTGCGACGCCTGCCGGTCCTGGGATTGACCTTGCGGGAATAGAGCCGGTATTCGCCTGACTGCAATTTGCGGATCATGAGACCGCTTCCTCTACCGAACAAACGCCAAGACAAGCACGAGAACCACCGCGCCGATCAATCCGGACAGGAAGAGCGCCCGACGTGCCGGGGTTCTCAGGATGATCTCGCCACCCCTGGCTTTTTCGGCCGGGTAGGGTTCAGCGGGGCCGTCATGTGCCATGGCCTTTCCTCGGCCTTTCCTCTACGACACCAGATAAATCGTCGTTCCGATGGCGACGAGAGTAATGAGGCCGCTGGTCAATATTCCGAGGTTCCGCTCCGTTTCGGTCGGCAGTTCTTCCCGCACCGCGTGCTCGCTATCCGGATCTTGTTTCATGACGCACCTCCGGTGATTCAAAGCCGAGGAAGCGTTTTCGTTCCACCCGTAGCAGGCCCGACTTCGCGCATGCAAAACAACCACCTAACCGTGATTGGCGGTGATGAAGCGAACGCGGAACGTATCGCGCCGCAGCGGCTTTCCCTCATCATCAGGGAAAGGAAGGACATCATGAAGTTCATCAGCATCGCGGTTGCCGCGGCGATAACCCTTTCGAGCACGTTCGCGCTCGCACAAAGCGGCGGCGGCTCGGCCGGCGGCAGCACAGGGGCGAGTGGCGCCACCACGGGATCGACCAATAGCGGCACAACCGGGAGCGCGACGACTGGAGCGAACGGCGGTCTCAGCAATGGCGCCGGCAGCGCCGCCGCCGGCGCCAACAGCAGCGTAAATCCGTCGGGCAACAGTTACATCAACCCTTCGCCGAGCGGATCGACCTTGGCCCCTCCTCCCGGCTCGAGCACCGGGCGGTAGACGCAACGGCTGGACGCAAAGATTTGGTGGCTTGAGCGACCCCGCGGTCGCTCAAGCCCTGTTCTTGCGCGCGCCCGACGGGCAAATCAGCAAAACCTGTCCAGCCCCTTTTGCAAAAATATTCTGATTTTCCGAATATCCAAATCACCTTATAAGCTGCTCCGTCCCGCCCCGCCCAGAGGGGCGTTGCGCAACGTCACGAACGCGGAGCGGGATGCGGTGGACGCCGACGGTGCACCTGACGAAAGCACCTGAAGCGGACGGCAAAGCCGTGTGGTCCTGATGCCCCGACGCTGGCATCAAGTTCCTGGGAAGTAAGCTTCTCAGGGGCGACGGTGGCAACAAA
>Ga0302157_10002101_pt1 | contig 23661 bp, 20 predicted proteins | sample I_Bog_N3_3_FD_193502 | JGI IMG/M metagenome (GOLD analysis project Ga0302157, IMG submission 193502) | Peat permafrost microbial communities from Stordalen Mire near Abisko, Sweden - I_Bog_N3_3 | ecosystem: Environmental > Terrestrial > Soil > Wetlands > Peat | place: Sweden: Abisko, Stordalen... | reverse complement strand
TGGATTCGACGGCCGGACCGGCCGTCTTCTTCGAGCTCCGCTCCCTGGCCCCGGGTGACGTGGTCGACGTGGGGCTGGCCGACGGGGTGACCGCGGTGTTCGATGTCACCTCGGTGGCCATGTACCCGAAGGCCGACTTCCCGGCCGACCAGGTCTACGGGTCGAGCGGGACCAGTGAGCTGCAGCTGGTCACCTGCGGCGGGACCTTCGACCCGGGCACGGGCCACTACCTGTCCAATATCGTGGTCTACTCGAGCCTGGTGGCCACCATCCCCGCCGGAGGCTGACCGGCGTTGGACCGGCGTTGGACCGGAGGCTGACCGGAGACTAGCGGAGACTGACCGGAGACTGATCGGAGACTGATCGGAGACTGATCGGAGACTGAGGCCGGCAGTCCCAGGGGACCCGCCCCGGGCTCACACGGCGGTGCGGTCCACCCGGCGTCCGGTCACCTGGCCGGCCCGGATGCGGAAGGCCACCGGGACCCGGCCACCGCCCCGCTGCTCCCGGTTCCCGGGCTGCCGTGACGGTGAGGCCAGCCGCTCGGCCAGCAGCTGCAGGGTGCGCTCGGCGTCACCGCCGGTGAGCTCCTCGTAGGTCCCCTGGATGATGACGCTTCGCCAGCTCCCCCCGGGGAGGTACTGGTCGACCTCGAAGCAGGCCGACGGGTTGGCCCGCAGCAGCTCGACCTTCAGGCCCTCGGTGGTGTAGGCGTAGGCGCAGCCGGCCTCCCAGGCGAAGATGACCGGAACCACATAGGTCAGCCCGTCGTGGTGGCAGCCCACCCGGCCGACGACCTGGCCGACGAGGAACTCCTCGATCTCCCCGTCGGTCATCTCCTCGATCACGGCCCGAACGTACCACCGACCGGCGTCACCGGGACCGGCCGTTCAGGGCCTCGTGCCCCCGAGCGACCGCTCGATGTCCCAGCGGTGGTGGTGGGCGTCGTGGGCGTTGGACCGGACCACGTCGAGGAGGGTCTGGTCGCCCCGCAACGGGTGCACGAGGACGGTTCCGGTGGGCGTCGAGGCGGCCACCGCGCCGAGCCAGTCGTCTACGGCGCGCTCCAGGGACCACCGGGCTGCGGCCAGGGGGATGTGCCCGTAGTTACGGGCCTGGGCCAGCTCACCCTCGTTGTACCCGCCCACCTCCGGCGGAGCACCCCGGACCACGCCCATGAGGCGCTCGGCCCAGATCCGCAGGTTGTCGCCGACGTGGCAGACGTACTCGGCCACCGTCCAGGACAGGTCGTGGTGCCGCTCCGCCCCGCTGGCTCCCTCCAGCAGGGTCCCGTAGTCGGCCGGGAGGCCGGCCACCAGCGTCACGGCCTGTTCGAACGATGCCGACCAGTGGAAGCCGCACTCGCGGCACGGGTCGCCGTAGAGGGACGGTCCCCAGGTCATCATCGGCATCGGACTACCTCGCGCGGCATCGCCACGGACATCCCGGCGAGGAGGGCCGTGGCCGTCGGGGAGGGCAGGGCCACGGCCAGCAGGGTCAGTCCGGCGAGGGCGTCGGGCCCCAGCCAGGCCATCCGGTAGTGCCGGAACGTGGGGGGCACCCACCGGCGGTCCATGGTCCATCCTTACCCATCCCGGTCGCCACTCCGGCCGTACCGGGAGCCGGCCGCCACTCCCGACCACTCCCGACCACCCCCCACCGACCCCCACCGACCCCGAGGTCGCCCCGGAGGGCCGGTGTATGCTGGGCCCGTGGCCACACCGTGTTCCGGGACGTGCCGCACGCCGACCAGCACCACGGCCTGTCGCTCCCGACCCCGGTGACACCGCCCCGTCCGAGGAAGTCGCCGATGACCGTCGACCACCGGGATCACCCCGTCGTCCCCGTCTCCCCCTCCGACCCGCCCCGGGCCGCAGGTACCCCGGGCGGCCCGCCGGACCCCGAGCTCCTCGGGCGCATGGACGCCTACTGGCGGGCGGCCAACTACCTCTCGGTGGGACAGCTCTACCTCTACGACAACCCGCTGCTGCGCGAGCCCCTCCGGCTGTCCCACGTGAAGCCGCTGGTGGTCGGCCACTGGGGGACCACGCCGGGCCAGAACTTCATCTACGTGCACCTGAACCGGGTCATCCGCCAGTACGACCTCGACATGTTCTACGTGGCCGGTCCCGGGCACGGCGGCCCGGCCGTGGTGGGCAACGTCTACCTGGAGGGCACCTACAGCGAGATCTTCCCCGACGTCTCCCAGGACGAGGCGGGGATGCGGCGCCTGTTCACCCAGTTCTCCTTCCCCGGGGGCATCTCCAGCCACGTGGCCCCCACCACGCCCGGGTCGATCCACGAGGGCGGCGAGCTCGGCTACTCCCTCAGCCACGCCTTCGGCGCGGTCTTCGACAACCCGGACCTGGTGGTGGCCTGCGTCATCGGGGACGGCGAGGCCGAGACCGGCCCGCTGGCCACGTCGTGGCACTCCAACAAGTTCCTCGACCCGGTCACCGACGGGACCGTGCTGCCCATCCTCCACCTGAACGGCTACAAGATCTCCAACCCCACGGTCCTGGCCCGCATCGAGCCCGAGGAGCTCGAGCAGTTCCTCCGGGGCTGCGGGTGGACGCCGATCGTGGTGGAGGGCCACGAGCCCGAGGCCATGCACCGGCTGATGGCCACGGCCCTGGACGAGGCGGTGGCGTCCATCCGGCGGATCCAGGGGGACGCCCGATCGGGGCGGACCACCGGACGTCCCCGCTGGCCCATGATCGTCCTACGGTCGCCCAAGGGCTGGACGGGCCCGAAGGTGGTCGACGGGCTGCCGGTCGAGGGGACCTTCCGGTCCCACCAGGTGCCGGTGGTGGTGGACGCCGAGCACCCCGAGCACCTCCAGGTGCTGGAGGACTGGATGCGCAGCTACCGCCCCGAGGAGCTGTTCGACGCCGCCGGCCGGCTCCGGCCCGAGCTGGCCGAGCTGGCCCCCGACGGCGAGCGCCGCATGGGGGCCAACCCCCACGCCAACGGCGGGCTGTTGCTGCACGACCTGCGCATGCCCGACTTCAGCGACCACGCCGTGGCCGTCCCCTCCCCCGGCGCGGTGGACGCCCGGGACACCGAGGTGCTGGGCCAGTTCCTCCGCGACGTGGTGGCTCTCAACCAGGAGCACCGCAACTTCCGGATCTTCGGGCCCGACGAGACGCTGTCCAACCTGCTCGGTGCGGTGTTCGAGGTGACCGACCGCCAGTGGGACGCCGCCGTCGGGGAGGACGACGAGTTCCTGGCCCGCGACGGCCGGGTGCTCGATTCGATGCTGAGCGAGCACCAGTGCGAGGGCTGGCTGGAGGGCTACCTGCTGACCGGCCGGCACGGGCTCTTCAACTGCTACGAGGCCTTCATCCACATCGTCGACTCCATGTTCAACCAGCACGCCAAGTGGCTGAAGGTCACGCGGGACCTCGCGTGGCGGCCCCGGATCGCCTCGCTCAACTACCTCCTCTCGTCCCACGTGTGGCAGCAGGACCACAACGGCTTCACCCATCAAGACCCAGGGTTCCTCGACCACGTGGTGAACAAGAAGGCCGACATCGTCCGGGTCTACCTCCCACCGGACGCCAACTGCCTGCTGTCGGTGGCCGACCACTGCCTGCGCAGCCGCCACTACGTGAACGTGGTGGTGGCCGGCAAGCGCCCCATGCCCCAGTGGCTGTCCATGGACGAGGCCATCGTGCACTGCACCGAGGGCATCGGCATCTGGGACTGGGCCAGCAACGACCAGGACGTCGACCCCGACGTGGTCCTGGCCTGTTGCGGTGACACGCCCACCCTCGAGGTGCTGGCCGCCACGTCCATCCTGCGGGAGCACCTCCCCGAGCTCCGGATCCGGGTGGTGAACGTGGTCGACCTGATGAAGCTGCAGTCGTCCTCCGAGCACCCCCACGGGCTGAGCGACGCCGACTACGACTCCATCTTCACCACCGACCGCCACATCGTGTTCGCCTTCCACGGCTACCCGTGGCTCGTCCACCGCCTCACCTACCGCCGGGCCAACCGCAACCTCCACGTCCGGGGCTACAACGAGGAGGGGACCATCACCACCCCGTTCGACATGTGCGTGCAGAACCGCCTGGACCGGTTCCACCTGGTCCAGGACGTGGTCGACCGGCTGCCCCAGCTGGGGGCCCGGGGGGCGTACCTGAAGAAGGCCATGCAGGACAATTTCGTCCGGCACACCCGCTACATCAGCGAGCACGGCGAGGACCTGCCCGAGGTCCGGGACTGGACCTGGGGGGCCCGGACGTGAGCCCCGGGCCACCAGCCCGGTGGTGACCGGGCGGTGACCGACCGGTCGGCGGGGGAGGACCCGGGGTCGGACGGGGAGTCGGACGGGGAGTCGGACGGGGAGTCGGACGGGGACGCCGGTTTCCGACGGCGCTCCCGGGCCTGGCGGCACGCCCTGGTGGTCGTCTACCTGACGTGCGCCGGCCTGCTCATCCCGTGGATCTTCCACCTGCTGCGCCGTCAGCCTCCGGTGGCCATCAGCTACCACTCGAGCCTGCTGTGGGCCCTCATCGCCGTGCTCATGCTGTCGGGCCTGGTGGCCACCGGGGTCCTCTACTGGCGCCGGTCCCTCTACGCCGTGCTCACCGCCACCTTCACCTCGACCTTTCTGTTCATCGGGGCGTGGTTCGACGTGCTCACCTCGACCGGCCTCCTCCACAAGGTGCTGGTGGTCTTCGCCGTGGCCGTGCAGCTGCCGATCTCCGTGCTGTCCTTCGTCGTGGCCTACCGCCTGTGCCGCGACCGGGCCACACCGGCCGGCGGGACCCGGTTGGTCTCGGCGGCCTTCGTGGTGGGCGCCGTCCTGCTGGTGCCCACGTCGGTGCGACGGGTGGTGAAGGTGGCCCCGGTGGTCATCGCCCTGCACCAGCGGGTGACCTGGTCGGGCCTCGACATCTTCGAGTTCGCCGGGCTGCTGGCCACGGGGTGGTGCCTGCGCGAGCGGTCGCCGTGGCTGGCCATGGTGGGGACGGCCACGGCCACCCTGCTGCTGAGCGACGCCCTGTTCAACATCGTGACGTCGAGCGACGGCTCCCTGCTGGGGGGCATCCTCATGGCCGTGGTGGCCGAGCTCCCTCTGGCTGCCCTGTCCCTGGTGCTGGCCGCCCGGGAGGTCCACTCGTGGCACGCCGGGGCCGGAGGGCCGGACCCGAGGGACCGGGCGGACCGACCGGACCGGACGACGGTGCCGTCCGGCCCGGTCGCGGAGGCGTAGTCCGCTCCCGCCCCACCCGGGTTCAGGGGACCCGGGTCAGGACGACCTTGCGCGCCCCGGTACCGGCGGCGTCGGCGAACGTGTCGTAGGCCTGCATGCACCGGTCGAGGGTGAAGTGGTGGGTGACGAAGCCCGAGACGTCCAGGCGACCGGCCACCAGCAGGCCGGCCAGGGTGGGGATGGTGACGGTGTCGACCAGGCCCGTGGTGATGGTCACGTCCCGGGTCCACAGGGTCTCGAGGTGCAGGGTGGCCGGGGTCCCGTGGACCCCGATGTTGGCCAGCCGCCCGCCCGGGCGCAGCAACCGGGCGGCCAGCTCGAAGGTCGGGGCCGTGCCCACCGCCTCGATGACCACGTCGGCCCCCAGGCCGCCGGTGAGTCCCTGGACCACGGCCAGGACGTCCTCGTGGGCGCTGTCCACCGTGGTGTCGGCGCCGAAGGCCTTGGCCGCCTCGAGCCGTGACGGCACGAGGTCCACGGCCACGGTGTGGCCGGGACTGAACAGCTGGGCCCCGGCCATGGCCGACAGTCCGACCGGTCCGGCCCCCACGACCACCACCACGTCCCCGGGCTCCACCCGTCCGTTCAGCACGCCGACCTCGTAGCCGGTGGGCAGGATGTCCGACAGCATGAGGAAGTCCTCGTCGGACACTCCGGCGGGGACGGGGTAGGTGGAGGTGTCGGCGAACGGCACCCGGACCAGCTCGGCCTGGGTGCCGTCGATGGTGTGGCCGAGGATCCAGCCGCCGCCGCCGAGGCACTGGCCGAACCGGCCCTGGCGGCAGAACCGGCAGCTGCCACAGGCCGTGATGCACGACACGAGGACCCGGTCGCCCACCGAGCGGGTCCGCACACCGGTGCCCACCTGCTCCACCGTGCCCACGGCCTCGTGGCCGAGGACCCGGCCCCGGGCCACCTCGGGGAGGTCGCCCTGAAGGATGTGCAGGTCGCTCCCGCAGATGGTGGTGGCGTCGACGCGCACCACGATATCGGTGTCGTCGATCAGAACCGGGTCGGGCGTGTCCTCCCAGATCCGGATGTCCGGTCCGTGGTAGACGAGGGCCTTCATGGCCGCACCGCCGCCTGCTCGAGCGGGCCGACTCGGCCCGGGTCGCCGTCGCGGCCACCCGGGGTGTCCAGCCGTCTGAACGCGGGCAGGACGAACCGGTCGAGGCCGAACCACCCGGCGTTGCGCCAGGCCAGGATGAGCAGCACCGAGGCGATGCCGTACATCGGATTGACGCCGGCCGACCCCGAGAACATGTAGACCACGTTGAGGGACAGTCCGGCGAAGGCCGCCACCCCGGTGAACAGCCCGAGCAGCAGGGCCACCCCGATCAGGATCTCGGCCAGGGAGATGAACTTGGCGATCCACGAGGCGTTGGGGATGACGAAATTGTGGAGGAACCCGGCCCACCAGCCGTAGCTGGCGCCGGACTTGCCGGTGGCCGACCCGGCCACGCCGGCCGTGGCGAAGCCCTTCACCCCGGCGCCGTTGCCGTACCAGAAGGCCGCCTTCTCACTGCCCCAGATCTTCTGGTAGCCGGCGTTCAGCCACTGGTAGCCCAGCCACAGCCGGACGCCCAGCCACAGCACCCCGGCGGCCCGTGAGCGGTAGAGCCACTCCGAGATCCGGAGGCGCGTGTCCGGGAGGAGGCCCGAGAGCCACGACAGTCCGGTCGGTGCCGCGCCCCTCGGGGCCGGGGCGGAGGAGGGGGCGGGGGTCCCGGGAGCGGCCGGCCCCGTGCCGTCGGGTGGTGGGGTGATGCCGGCCGGGGCGATCGTGGCGGTGGACGCCGTGACGTCGCTGGGCGGTACTGCGGTGTCGAGTCCCATGGGGACCTCGGTTCTTCCCCCGTGTGCGGGGGAGCAGGTGCTCGGAGTGAGCAGGTGGATCAGATCGGGTGGTGCGGGGCTGGTCCGGGCAGGGCCGGTCAGGCGCAGGGGTCGCCGTGGATGGCGGGGTCGTCGTCCCACCGGGTCCGCCGGGGCAGCCGGGGGAAGAGGATGTCCCGGGGGATGGGCCCGACAGGGCCGGACCCGCCGTCAGCGTCGCGGACCACCCCGAGGTGGGGGCCGGGACCGGCGACCACGGTGCCGTCGCCACCGCCGGGCGGCCGGGGCCCCCGGCGCGCGATCTGACCGGCCTGCTGCTCGGTCGTCAACAGTTCGAACAGGATGTCATCTCGAGACATGCTCAACAGGATCACCTCGGTACTGCACTGCGTCACCAAGGATCCGGAGCAACGTTCTGACGGTGGTCGCTGGGCGACCTCCGTGAAGCAGGCTGACTGCCTCTGGGTCGAACGTACACCCGGCACGGTCCCGGCGCAACGACGGCGCCCGGCCGATGCGGCCGGCTCGGGTCGTTCCGGGCGGCGCGAGCAGGCCGGCGACGAGTGTGTAGGGTGGCACCCGAGCCGGTCGCCCCCGCGGCCGGATGCGCTGGACCCGGTCCTCGTTGAGCGCCTGCAGCCTCGTGCAGGGAGACGGCCGATGACGACGGGACGCCACGCACCCCGGGTACCCGTCGCCGCCGACGCGGCGCGGCGGAGCTGATCGTGGCCTCGGAGCGACTGAGCGACCTGCTGGCCATGCTGGCCGACGGGAGCGGCGTGGTGACCGGCACCTCGCAGCTGTGCCAGCTGGCCGCCCGGGTGACGGGCACCAGTGGTGCGGGCATCATGCTGCTGTCCGACGAGCTTCCCCGGGGGTCGCTGTGCACCACCGACGGCGTGGCCGCCTATCTGGAGGACCTCCAGTACACCCTGGGCGAGGGCCCGTCGGTCGACGCCCACGCCCGGGGCGAGGCGGTGGCGGAGCCGGACCTGGCCGGTGACCCGGTTCTCCGGTGGCCGGTCTTCGGGCCGGCTGCCGCCCGGGCCGGGTCCCGGGCCGTCTTCGGCTTCCCCGTCCGCATCGGTACGGTCCGCCTGGGCGCGCTCACCCTCACCCGTGACCGTCCGGGCATGTTGGGGGAGGACGAGCTCACCGACGCCCGGGCCGTGGCCGATGTGGCCGCCCGGACCATCCTGGCCCTGCAGGCCCACGCCCTGCCCGGAGACCTGGCCACCGAACTGGCCGAGGGGGCCAACTTCCACTACGTGGTCCACCAGGCGGCGGGCATGGTCTCGGTCCAGCTCGGTGTGGGCGTCACCGAGGCGCTGGTCCGCCTGCGCGGCCACGCCTTCCTCGCCGGCCGGTCCATCGACGAGGTGTCCCGGGACGTGGTGGACCGGCGGCTGCGCCTCGAGGCGTCGGAGGGACCGTGACGGCGGGTCCGGGCCCGGGGACGGTCGGGGCCCGGTTCGGGGTAGGTTGGCAGCGGCCTCCCCATCCTCCGCTCGGCCGACGGCCCCGTCCTGACGGACTGGAGCACTGATGTCCCGAGAAGCACTCCTCGTCCACACGCTCGTCGAGCTGGCCGACAACCTGGTCGAGGACTTCGACGTGATCGACGTGTTGACCGTGCTGAGCGACCGCTGCGTCGAGGTGCTCGATGTCGACTCGGCCGGAGTGATGCTGGCCGCGCCGGGGGGCGAGCTCCAGGTGGTGGCCTCGTCCAGTGACGCCATGCGGGTCCTCGAGCTCTTCGAGCTCCAGGCCGACGAGGGCCCGTGCGTGGACTGCTACCAGTCGGGCCTGCCCATCGTCAACCTCGAATTGACGGCGGTCGACGGGCGGTGGCCCCGGTTCGCCCGCCGGGCCGTCGAGGCGGGGGTCCACTCGGTGCACGCCCTGCCCATGCACCTGCGGGGCCGCACGGTGGGGGCCCTCAACCTGTTCCGGACCCTGCCCGGTCCGCTGCAGGACGACGACGTGCTGGTGGCCCAGGCCCTGGCCGACGTGGCCACCATCGCCATCATCCAGCACCAGACCTCGGTCGACGCCGCGGTGCTGAACGCCCAGCTGAACGAGGCCCTCAACAGCCGGATCATCATCGAACAGGCCAAGGGCAAGATCAGCGAGGCGGCCGGCCTGGACATGGACCGGGCGTTCCAACGACTGCGCAACCACGCCCGCAGCCACAACCTCCGCCTGACCGAGCTCTCCCGGGGCATCGCCGAGGGAACCGTCGCGGTGGGCTCCCTCGACCGGCTGGTGGCCATCCCCCCGCCGGTGGCGCCGGCCTCCCGACGCGGCGGAGCCGTGGCCTGAGCGCTCCGTGCTCAGCGCAGCCCGCCGGCCCCGTTTACCACCAGCACGACCCCGATGACCAGGAAGAGCACGGCCATCACCGCGGCGTTGTGCTGCTGCAGCCAGGCGCTGGTCGCCCGCAGGGCCCGTCCGGCCCGCTCGCCCAGCATCCGGGCGGCCACCACCAGCACGATGGCCGGCAGGGTGGCCACCACCACGAACACCGCCCCCGCCACGATTTCGCCGGCCACCCCGACCCGGGCATCGGCGATGGCCAGCCCGCCCCCGAGGACCATGGCCAGATTTTTGGGGTTGGCCACGGCGATGACCGCGCCCAGGCCGGCGCACCGGGTGGGCGGGAGCGCGGCCACTTTCCCGGCCCATGTCGGGGTGGGGGCGGTCGTACCGGGAGCCGGCCGCGACCGCCACTCCAGCACGGCGAGGACGAGGAGGCCGACCCCGAGGACCAGCTTGACCACCGACACCCAGGTGGGCGTGGGCCCGTCCCCGGAGCCGAGGAGGTCGGAGGCCACGATGAACACGGTCACGCCGACGGCGGTGCCGGCGATCCAGCCGACCACGAAGGCCACGGCGGCCGGCCCCTCCCGGTCGACCAGGGCCATGAAGATGATGGCCACGATGGGCAGGGTGGTCACCGCCAGCCCGATGGCGAAGACCATGCTCTCGCCGATCGCCTGGCCCATGGTGGCCCGAGTGTAGTGAGCCTCCGTCACCGGCCCCGTCAACCCGGCCGGATGCCGGCCGACGTGCCGTAGATTGACGGCGACGACCGGGGAGGCACCATGGCAGCAGGCAGGGGTACGGGCACCGGGGCCACCGCGACGTCGCCACCAACGGCGGTGCCGCCCGTGACGGCGCCCGACACCACCTTCGGCTCGTCGTGGCGACGGAAGCGGATGACCGTCGAGGAGCGTGAGGCCCGGGGCCGCGCCGCCCGGGCCGACGCCCCGCGGTCGAGCCACGCGTCGTTCGTCCCCGGGGCGGACCGACCCGACCCCGTCGACCTCCTCGAGCGCCAGTCCGCCGACCGGGTGCCCGAGTTGGTGCCCATCCGCTACGGCCGCATGCTCGACTCGCCGTTCACCTTCTTCCGGGGGGCGGCGCTGCTCATGGCCACCGACCTGGCCGGCTCGCCCGACTCGGGGGTCACGGTGCAGCTCTGCGGGGACGCCCACCTGTCCAACTTCGGGGTGTTCGGCACGCCCGAGCGCCAGATGATCTTCGACATCAACGATTTCGACGAGACGCTTCCGGGGCCGTGGGAGTGGGACGTGAAGCGGTTGGCCGCCAGTTTCGAGGTGATGGGACGCGACCGCGGCTTCTCCCGGTCCGACCGCCGGGACGTGGTGGTGGCCGGGGTGCGGGCCTACCGGGAGCGCATGGCCATCGCCGCCCGGTCGGGCACCCTCGAGTCCTGGTACGACCACCTCGAGGTGGGGGAGCTCCTCGACCAGGTGGTGGCCGAGGGGAAGCAGGGCCGGCTGGCCAAGCGCGAGGTGCGCAGTACCCAGAGCGCGGTGGCCAAGGCCCGGACCCGCGACAGCGTCCGGGTGTCGACCAGGCGCACCGACAAGGTCGGCGACGGGCTGCGCTTCGTGGCCGAACCGCCGCTCATCGTCCCCGTCGAGGACCTGGTGGACCCGGCCGTCGACCAGGGGCAGACCGAGCGCCTCATCAAGAAGCTGCTGTCCTCCTATCGCCGGACGCTGGGGGTCGAGCACCATCCCCTGGAGGAATTCCGCTACGTGCACGCCGCCCGCAAGGTGGTCGGGGTGGGCAGCGTGGGCACCCGCTGCTACGTCCTGCTGCTCATCGGCCGGGACGAGTCGGACCCGCTCATCCTGCAGGTGAAGGAGGCGAACGCCTCGGTGCTCGAGGCCTTCGTGGGGGCCAGCGGCTACCGGCACCACGGCCAGCGGGTGGTGGCCGGACAGCGCCTGATGCAGGGGGCCACCGACGTGTTCCTCGGCTGGCAGCGCATCAACGGCATCGACGGGGTGACCCGCGACTACTACCTGCGCCAGCTCCACGACTGGAAGGGGAGCTTCGACCTGGACGACATGCTGGTGTCAGGGGCCACGCTCTACTCGCGCATCTGCGGGGAGACCCTGGCCCGGGCCCACGCCCGGTGGGGGGACCGCGTCGCCATCGCCACCTATCTGGGCAAGGGCGACACCTTCGACCGGGCGGTGGCCGAGTTCAGTGTGGCCTATGCCGACCAGAACGAGCGGGACTACGAGCGGCTGACCGGCGCCGTGCGGTCGGGCCGGATCGTCGCCCTCGACGGGCTCTGATCCGGGGGCCGGACCCGGTGACCCGACCGACGACGGTCGTGTGGTTCCGGCGCGACCTGCGCCCGGACGACCACCCGGCCCTGGCCGCGGCGGCCGGCGACGGTCCGGTCGTCCCCCTCTTCGTGGTCGACGACGCCCTGGTGGCCCGGGCCGGGCCCAACCGTCGACGGTTTCTGGCCGGGGCGCTCCGGGCCCTCGACCGGGACCTCGGGGGTGGTCTGGTGCTGCGCCGGGGCGACCCCCGACGGGTGGTCCCGGCCGTGGCCGCCGAGGCCGGGGCGGCCGAGGTGGTGGTCACGGCCGACGCCGGGCCCACCGGGCGGTCGCGGGACCTGGCCGTGGCCCGGGCCCTGGCCGACGACGGACGGGGACTGCGGGCCGTCGGCTCCCCCTATGCCGTCACCCCCGGGACCCTGCGCTCCGGGACGGGCCGGAGCTACCAGGTGTTCACGGCCTTCCACCGGGCCTGGCTCCGTCACGGGTGGCCGCTCCCGGCCCCGGACCCGGTGGCCGGGACGGGCCTGGTGGACATGGTGGCCCTGGACGGCGACGTCGATTCGGGGGTCCTCGAGGAGCAGTCGGCCGACCCGACCCGGGCCGGGCTGCCGTCGTGGTGGGAGGGACTGCCCCTCGGGCCGTCGCCGGAGTTCCCCGTGGCCGGGGCGGCGGCGGCCCGGGACCTCCTCGACCGATTTCTGGCCGGCCCCCTGGACGTCTACGCCTCCGACCGGGACCTCCCGGGGACATCCGGGACCTCGGGGCTCTCCCCCCACCTTCGGTTCGGGTGCGTCCACCCCCGCACCGTCCTGGCCCGACTGGGGACGGGGACGGGCCCCGGCCCGGAGCGGTTCCGGGCCGAGCTGGCCTGGCGGGAGTTCTGCGCCGACGTGCTCCGCCACCGGCCCGACGCCACCTCCCGTTCCCTGGCCGGGTTCGGTGACCACCTGCGCACCGACGACGGCCCCCGGGCCCGTGAGCGGTTCGCCGCGTGGGCCACGGGCCGTACCGGCTATCCGCTGGTCGACGCCGGCATGCGCCAGCTGCTGGCCGAGGGGTGGATGCACAACCGGGTCCGCATGGTGACGGCCAGCTTTCTGGTGAAGGACCTGCACCTCGACTGGCGGTGGGGCGCCCGGTGGTTCCTCTGGCACCTGGTCGACGGCGACCCGGCCTCGAACCAGCTGGGTTGGCAGTGGGTGGCCGGGACGGGGACCGACGCCGCCCCGTTCCACCGGGTGCTCAACCCCACGCTCCAACAGGAGCGCTTCGACCCTGATGGCACCTACGTCCGGCGCTACCTCGGGGGGCCGACCAGCGGGGTCGGGCCGGTGGTGGACCACGCCGCCGAGCGGCGCGAGGCCCTGGCCCGGGTGGCCGACGCCCGCCTGGCCGCCGCGGCCGTCCGGGAGGGAGATCCGGAGGACGGTGGATCAGACCGGCGCGGTGGGTGAGCCCGGCGCGCCCGGCGGCGGCCCCGGAACCTCGAGCAGCCACCGGAGCCACCGGTCCATGTCGTTCCACTCCGCCATGGCGTACCGGGCGCCGACCTCGGTGATGACGACGAAGAAGGTCAGCATCACCAGGGGGACCAGCAGCAGGGGGAGGAGGCCGGACCCCTTCCCAGAGACGAGGTCCGAGACGGTCCCGACGAGACCGGCGACCAAGAACAGGCCCACGCCGGTGCACCAGACGGCCGAGAACACCGGGGCGAAGCTCACCGGACCGACGGTGCCGGTCAGCCAGGTGCCGGGCGGGCCGGGCACGGCGGCCCCGTCGAAGACGAACCGCCAGGAGTTGTTGCCCATGGCACCGCGGTTGGACATCCGGACGGACCGCTCGGTGGCCGACCCCCGGAACCCCGGTGCCCGTCCAGAGAACCCCAAGGAGAATTGCCGTTCCGGGGCGAGGTTCCCGGCCAGGCGTCTCGTGACCTCCCAGGGCGGCAACGGGCTCCACAGGGCGTACGGCTCCCGCAGCAGGCGGGTCCGGACCCAGTGGCGAAGGGGCCGCAACGGTCCACCGGACCGTCCCGTCGTCGGCCCCGCCGTGCCCCGGCGCGCCGGAGGCAGGGGTTGTGGCCGCAGTCCGGCGAGTCCCGACCTCCGGCCGTGGGCCTCGACAGGGGAGGCGCACCCCGCGGCCCGGAGGGCGGACGCCACCCCGTCGATGCCGACGACGTCCACGAAGGCCAGCTCGCCGGCCAGGTACCGGTCGGCGAGGGGCCAGCCCGTGCCCCGCAGGACGTCGGCCATCATCGGCTGGTGGGCGGTCGGTGGCGGACCGTAGTCGGCGACGCCGGGGGGCGGGATCGCCCAGATCACCGTGCCCCGACGACGGCCCCGGGACCGCCGGACGACCGGCGGGCGGGTCAGCGCCACCTCCTTCCGCGGGCGGCCCCGGTCGGTCACCACGGCCCGGCGGTCGGTCACGACGTAGTCGGTCCGGTTCCGGCTCCACATCTTGACCACGAACCGGCCGACGAGGAGGTACAGGCCGACGAGCAGGAACACCGAGGTGAAGACCGTGCCCGGGACGGTCCCGAAGCCGTCCGTTCCGACGCCGAAGGCCACGAAGAACCCGGTCCACACCACGGTGACGGGCACCAGCAACGCGTCGGCGGGTGCGAAGACACGCCCGGCATCGGGCCGGCCGCGCCACAGCACCCGCTCGCCCGGCTGCAACCACGGTGTCGTCCCCCGTCCGCCGTCCCCGCCGTCCACCCACCCCATGGACGTCGCAGGTTAGTGCTGGGATGAAGGAAGAATCCCGGACCGACCATCGGGTCCGGCCGTCCCTGTCGGAGGTCGTGTGCTGCCGGACCCCGGCCGGCACGGCTGTGCGCCGTGGCCGACGTCCGTCAGTCGAAGGGCGGTCCCGTCGTCTCCGGTTCCGTCAGGGGCCGGGGATTGCGTGCCGCGTCGTTGTCTTCGACGGCACCCACGGGGTCCCTTCGCGGGTCGACGGCGACGCCTCGTGGCGGTCGGCCATGCCGCGCCTGGACCCGGGAACGTCCGTACGTCCTCCCGACGGTTCAGCCCCCCGCGGTCGCCGCGGTCGCCGCTTCCGTCCCCGTGCCCGCCGGTGTCCCCGGTCGGCAGGTCGGGCCGTACGAGCCGGACGGGCCGGCCGGCACCAGCAGCACCGGGAGCCGGGTGGTGCGCAGCACCTCGCGGACGGTGCGGGCCCGTTCGGGGGACGGGTCCTGGGACCAGCTCATGACGATGAGGTCCACGCCCTGCTCGTCGGCCACCTCGGTCACCCGTTCGGCCACCGATCCGGTCCGCAATTCGATCCGGGTGGAGGCCGGGAAGTGGCGGGCCAGGAACTCGCCGCCCAGGATCCGGAGGTCGTACTCGGGATGGTCGAGCATGGGGGGCAGGGTGGCCTCGTCGTAGACGTGGAGCACCAGGAGGTCGAGGTCGGTCCCGAGGAGCGGAAGGAGCTGCTCGACCACCGGGCGGGTGGAGCGCTCGGTGCCCTCCAACGGCGCCAGCAGGCGGGTGAACGCCGACGGCGAGACGGCCTCGGCGGGCACCACCACCAGGGGCTTGCCGGCCCGCTCGAGGACGGTGGCCGCGGTGTGCCCGACCAGGCGCCGGCCGTCCGGCAGCCCGTGGGCGCCGATGGCCATGGCCACCACACCGGGGGCCTCGAGGGCGCCGAGGAGCGCCTCCTCCACCGGCCCGGGCAGCCGGGTGAGCGGTACGCCGGCCCGCTCGGCCAGTCCTTCGGGTGTGTCGTCGTGCTCGGCCGGGTCGGTGTGCACGTGGACGGCCTCCACCTCCGAGCCGGTGAGCTCGGCCAGGCGGCACGCCGTCTCCAGTACCGGACGGGCGGCGGCGGAGGTGTCGAGTGCGGCGAGGACGGTGGTCATGGCGTGCTCCTGTCGGTGGTCGGGCCCGCGTAGTCGACGGTGGTGGTGCCGGGGTCGAACCGGGCCGGAGGGGCACCGGCCACGTGGACCGGCAACGGAGCGTCGCTGGTGACCGTGACCTGTCCGTGGTCGGCCCGCACGGTGACCCGGCGACCGGCGAACCGGAAGGTCAGTCCCAGGGCGTCCCAGGCGGTGGGGAGGCAGGGCCGGACGTCCAGTGTCCCGTCCACCGCCGCCAGGCCCAGGAACCCGAAGGCCAGGGCCTGCCACACCCCGCCCATGGTGGCCAGGTGCAGCCCGCCCGCCGTGGTACCGGTCAGGTCGTCGAGGTCGAGGCCGGCGGCCAGATGGAAGAGCTCGAGGGCCTCGTCGGGCCGCCCGGCCCGGGCCAGCAGCGACGCATGGACGGCGGGGGACAGCGAGCTGCCGTGGGCCGTGCGGGGTCCGTAGAAGTCGAGGCACGGGCCGAGGGAGCCCGCCACCACCTCGTCGGGCACCAGGTGGTGAAGCATCAGCACGTCGGCCTGCTTGATCAGCTGGGAGGCGGCCACCCGCCCGGCGCCGAGGAGGATGTCGGCCAGGACCGGGGGCCGGGCGATCTCGGCCATCAACAGGGGCTCCAGGGAGAAGTACCCGGCGAACTGCTCGTAGATCCCCCGGACGGGGTCCCACCCGTCGACCAGGCGCCCGGCCAGGTCGCGCCACGTCCCGGCCTCGGCCCGTTCGTCGGGCCGGCCCGAGGCGGCCAGCAGGTCGGCGCCGCGACGGAGGTTCCACCGGGCCATCACGTTGGTGAAGGCGTTGTCGTCGACCACGTCGTGGTACTCGTCGGGCCCCTCCACCCCGTAGAGGTGGGCGTCGCCCGCCGCGCCGCGGTGGACCGTCGAGGACCAGTACCGGGCCGTCTCGATCATCAGGTCGCGTCCCGGTCCGTCGAGGAAGCCGCCGTCACCCGTCCACGCCGCGTAGTGGTCGGCGGCCCAGGCCACGTCGGCCACGATGTGCCGCTCGTGCAGGCCCGAGGCCACCGGGACGAGCTCGCCGTCCTGACCCAGCACCTTGCGCGGCGTGACGTCGACGCCGTCTCCGGCGGACTCCCAGGGGAACCGGGCCCCGCGGGCCCCCTGGTCCACCGCGGCCTGGCGGGCCGCCGGGAGTCGGCGGATCCGGTACTCGAGCATGGCCCGGGCCGCGGCGGGCCGCAGGGCGCAGAGCGCCGGGAGCACGAAGACGTCGGCGTCCCAGAAGACATGGCCGCCGTAGGCCCGGCCGGTCAGGCCGCGGGGTCCGACGGCCGCTTCGCCGTGGTCGTCGGCCGACGACAACAGGTGGAAGACGGCGAAGCGGGCGGCCAGCTCGGCCTCCGGGTCCCCGTCGATGGACACGCCGGCGTCGGACCACCGGTCGGCCCAGGCCCGACGGTGGTCGGCCAGCAGCCCGTCGAAGCTCCGGGCCTCGGCGTCGACCAGACGGGACACGGCGTCGTCGAGGGACGGGCCGGGGGCGGCACCGGCGTCGGTGGACCAGGTGACCAGCCGCTCCACCGTCCGCCGTCCCCCCGACGAGCTCTCGAGGTCCCGGGCCACGGCGGTGATCCCGGTGCCCGCCGGCCCGGTATGGGCGCCGGCCAGCCGTCCCAGGTCGTGGCGTTCGAAGGCCACGTCGGCGGCCGGAGGACGGAGGGGCTTGCCGCCGGTCAGACCGGGCTCGGTCCCCTCGACCCGCAGGGCCAGTGTGTGGGGATCGGCCAGGGAGGCGAACCGCAAGGAGCGGAAGCCCGGACCGTCCCCGGCCCGCAGCAGCACCCCGGTGCGGAGGTCGAGGACCCGGTGGACGGCGGGGTGCGGGGTGGCGTCGGTCCGACCGGGCCGGTCGACGGTGGTCCAGACGGGGCCGGGGAGCAGGGTGCCGTCGGCGTCGTAGACCCCACCGACCAGGAAGAGCGGGTCCGACCCGGGACCGCCCCCCTCCAGCGACCCCCGGGTGCCGGTCAGCCCGTTGCCCAGGGCCCCGATGGAGCCGCCGACCCGCTCGTCGTCGCGCCGGCCGCTCAGGGGGACCACCCAGGCCGGGTCGTGGTCGACGGCCGGCACCCGGCGTTCGGTCCGCCGGGCCAGCTGGTCGTCGAGGATGGCGCCGAAGCGCGCCGGCCCGCCCCCGACGTGCACCACCCCGTCGGGCACGCCGCCGGGCTCCACCCCGACCGAGACCACGGTGGCCCGGGCCAGGTCGGGGACCAGCATGAACGAGTCGCTGCCCTCGACCCCGCCCAGCGGGCCGAACTCGTCCCCGCCCACCAGCACCAGCCCGCCGGTCACGCCCTCGGCGGCCAGCCAACCGGCGGCCCAGACGGCCGAGTCGGACTTGTCGGTGAGGCCGATCTCCACGTGCTTCACGTCGCTGGTGATCCGGGGGTCGGCCAGACCGGCCTCCTGGGCCGCCCCGTCGGCCAGGGCCACCACCTCGGTCAGGCCGGCCACGCCGGCGGCGGCCAGCCGCTCCGCGACGGCGTCGGTCAGTCGGGCGATATCGGCTTTCGCCGGGTCGGCCCACTCCGGGAGGGGGATGAGGTCGATTTTCCGGCGGTTGAGCCGCTCGGCGACCACAGCGGCGGCGACGCCCCGTTCGCCCAGCAATTCGACGGTGCGGGCCGCCGCCTGGTCCAGGGCCGCGTCCTCTCCGGGCGTGGCCTGGCGCCGGTGCAGGAGGTGGGGCCCGTCGCCGGTCACCGTGAAGACCTCCGAGCCGCGGTTGCAGCAGATGGCCAGTCGGCCCCGACCCCCGGGGCGGGCCCCGAGCTGGTCGTCGACGTTGCTGAGGTGCGTGCCGGTGACGATGACCACGTGGACACCGGCCGAGGTGAGGGCTTCGACCCGGCGCCGGACGTCGTGGGCGTCGGCCCGCCGGTCGGGAACCGCCGTCCCGTCCCAGTCGAACACCAGGGCCTCGACCGTCCGGTCGACGACCGGTGCGAACGTGGCCGGCGGTGGCCCGGCCGGGGTCGGCGCAGCCCGGGTCGGCGCGTCCCGGGTCGGCGCGGCCGGGGTCGGGTCCCCGGTCACCGGGGGGCGCGCCGCGCCGCCACCAGGTGGGATGGCGCGAGAACGGTCATGGGTCCCATTGTCGGCGGTCGGAAACGGCCGGGCCAGGGGCGAAGGTCCCCTCCGCGGCGTGCCAGGATGGGCCGTTGCCCCCCACCGACCCCACTGAACCCGCCGACCACACCGTCCCCACCGTCGGTCCGACGACCGATCCGACGGTCGATCCGACGGTCGCCTCCCTGGTCGTCGACCCGGCGGTCCGAGAGGTCGAGGTCCCCGACCGTGCCGTGGCGGGGCTGGTGCCACTGATCGGTCCCGACCGCCACGCCGCGCTCCGGGAAGCCGCCGCCCGTACCGTCGGTCGGCTGGACGGGGCCACGGTGTGGAACATCAGCTCCACGGCCACCGGTGGCGGCGTGGCCGAGATGCTCCAGGACCTGGTGGGCTACGCCCGCGACCTGGGGATCGACACGCGCTGGCTGGTCCTCCACGGTGACCCGGCGTTCTTCGCCGTGACCAAGCGCCTCCACAACCGCCTCCACGGCGTACCCGGCGACGACGGGGACCTGGGGTCGGCTGAGCACTCCGTGTACGCCGCGGTCACCGCGGCGGCGGCCGCCGGAGCGCTGGCCCGGGTCCGGCCCGGTGACGTGGTCCTCCTGCACGACCCCCAGACGGTCGGCCTGGCCCCGGCCCTGGCCAGTGCCGGGGCCCGGGTGGTGTGGCGGTGCCACATCGGTCGCGAGGGCGGCAACAGGTGGACCGAGGAAGCCTGGGCCTTCCTCCGGTCCCACCTGGCGGCCTGCGAGCGGTTCGTCTTCACCCTCCGGGACTACGCCCCGGTGTGGCTGGACCCTGCGGCCGTCGACGTCGTGCTGCCCTCCATCGATCCGTTCTCGCCGAAGAACCGGGACCTTCCCCCGGGCGACGCCGTCCGGGTGCTGCGGCACATCGGACTGCTGGACGCCGGCGGAAGCGGGGACGGGGACCGGGGGCCGGTGCCCTTCGTCCGGCGGGACGGCAGCCCGGGCGCACTGGACGGGCGGGCCACGGTCCACACCATGGGGCCGGGCCCCACGGCCGACGACCGGCTGGTGGTGCAGGTCTCGCGGTGGGACCGGCTGAAGGACATGGCCGGGGTGATGGCCGGGTTCGCCGGCTCGGTGGCCGGCCGGGTCGACACCCACCTGGTGCTGGCCGGGCCATCGGTGAGTGACGTCTCCGACGACCCCGAGGGTGCCGAGGTCCTGGCCGGCTGCGTGGCCGACTGGGAGGCCCTCGCGCCGGCCGTGCGGCGCCACGTCACGTTGGCCACCTTCCCCGAGGATGACATCGACGCCAACGCCGTCATGGTCAACGCCCTCCAACGCCAGGCCACGGCCATCGTCCAGAAGAGCCTGGCCGAGGGGTTCGGGCTGACGGTCACCGAGGGAATGTGGAAGCAACGGGCCGTCGTGGCGTCCCGGGTGGGCGGCATCACCACGCAGATCACCCCGGGGACCGGCGTGCTGCTGGACGACCCGGGCGACCTGGCGGCCTTCGGAGACGTCCTGGCCGGGCTGGTGACCGACCAGGCCCGTCTCGACAGCCTGGGGACGGCGGCCCGGCGGCGCGTCCGGGAGCGCTTTCTGGTCGACAGCCACCTGTTGGACCTGGCCGGGGTCCTCGGGCGCCTACCTCGCTGACCGGCCAGCGGCGGCGTCCGGCGTCCGGCATCCGGCATCCTCCGGTCTGGCATGGTGGTCGGATGCACATCCTGGTGGTCAACGCCGGCTCGAGCAGCCTCAAGCTCCGGCTCCTCGACGACCGGGACGCCGTGGTGGGCTCGGCCGACCTCGACCGCCCGGACGCCGCCGGGCTCCCGGCGGCCCTGGCCGACTTCCTGGACGGTGTCCCCGATCCGGACGCCGCCGGGCACCGGGTGGTCCACGGGGGCACGGCGTTCCCCGGCCCGGTGCTGCTCGACGAGGGGAGCGAGGCGCTGCTCGAGACACTCGGCGACCTGGCCCCGCTGCACAACCCCCAGAGCCTCGACGCGGTGCGGGCCCTCGGGACCCTCCGACCGGGTCTGCCCGCCGTGGCCTGCTTCGACACGTCGTTCCACCACGACATGCCCCCCTTGGCCACCACGTACGCCATCCCCCGGGAGTGGCGGGAGCGGTGGGACCTCCGCCGGTTCGGCTTCCACGGGCTGAGCCACGCCTGGTCCGCCCGCCGGGCCGCCGGCCTGCTCGGCCGTCCGGTCGACGGCCTCCGGCTGGTGACGGCCCACCTCGGCGCCGGGGCGTCCCTGGCCGCGGTGGCCTCGGGCCGGTCGGTGGACACCACCATGGGGTTCACCCCCCTGGAGGGACTGGTCATGGCCACGCGCTCGGGATCGGTCGACCCGGGCCTCCTGCTGTGGGTGCTGCAGCACGGCGGCCTCACCGTGGACCGGATGGCCCACGCCCTCGAGCACGAGTCGGGCCTCGAGGGACTGTGGGGCGGGGGCGGGGACCTCCGCCGGGTGATCCGGGCGGCCGACGACGGCGACGGCGAGGCCCGGTTGGCCTACGACGTCACCGTGCACCGGCTCCGGTCCCAGGTGGCGTCCATGACCTCGGCGCTGGGCGGGCTCGACGGGCTGGTGTTCACCGGCGGGGCGGGGCGGGGCTCCCACCGGTTGCGCACCGACGTCTGCGCCGGCCTGGGCTTCCTCGGCGTGGCCCTGGACGACGACGCCGACGCCGCAGCCGGCGCCGAGGGGGAGGACCGGGTGGTCTCCCCGGACACCGCACCGGCTGCTGTGGTGGTGGTCGAGGCCCGGGAGGACCTCGAGATCGCCCGGCACGTCCGGGAGGTGCTGGGCCGGTCCGCGGCGCCGCCCGGCGACTGAGCGCGGCCCCGGCCCCGGCCCGCGCCGACGGCGGAGACCGGTGACGGGGAGGTCAGCTCATCGGACCGGCGGGCGCCCGGCTGCGGAAGGAACCTCACGACCGCCACCGCCGTCCGTCGTGGGCGCGGCGTCGGTCGGGCGGTCGGGGAGGTCCACCGGTTCGGCCCGCCAGGTGACGGCCATCCGGGCTCCACCCAGCGGCGACCGGCCCACCGACCACGTTCCTTCCGATGATCGGACCACGGCGTCGGCGATGGCCAGGCCCAGGCCCGTCCCCGTCTGGTCCGGCGAGGCCCGGTGGAACCGGTCGAAGATGTGGTCGCGGTGCTCCTCGGGGATGCCCGGTCCGGCATCGTCGACGGTCAGGGTGACCCGGTGGCCGGTCCGGCCGACCGAGACCTCGACCCTCCCGTCGGGCCCGCCGTAGCGGATGGCGTTGTCGACCAGCACGCCGACCAGTCGTTCGAGTGCCTCGACCGAGGTCCGGATGCGACAGGGCCCGCCCGGGTCGTGACGGAAGGTGAGCGACACACCGTCGGCCCCGGCCACGGGGGTGACCCGGTCGACGCACGAGCGGGCCACGTCGGCCAGGTCGACCGGACCGGTCGCCGTCGGACCGGGCCCGTCTCCGTCGGCCCGGGCCAGCCACAGCAGGTCACCCACGATGGAACGCAGCCGGGCGCTCTCGGCGGCCACGGTGGCCAGGGTCCGGCGGTAGCTGTCGCCGTCGCGGGGTCGGCTGAGCGCCAGGTCGACCTCCGCCTCGATCACGCTGAGCGGGGTGCGCAACTCATGGGAGGCGTCGGCGGTGAACTCGGCCTGCCGCCGTCGGACCTGTTCGATGGGGGCCGAGGCCCGTAGTCCGACGATGAGCGACCCGGTGAAGGTCACGACGAGGAGCAGGCTCCCGAGGATCAGCTCGGCCACCAGGACCTCGGTGCCCACCCTGGTCTGGTCGCCCACGCCCTCGCCGGCCACCAGCCACCCCGGTCCCGACGGGACGGCGTCGAGCCGGAAGTTGGTTCCTCCGACGGGAAGGCTGACCGGTCCGTCCGTCCAGTGACGGTTCGGAAGCGCCGGAGCCCCTGCGGTGAGCGGAGTGGCCGTGCCGTCGGCCGCCACGTGCCAGAGGAACAGCGGGACGTCGTCGAGGTCGCCGTCGCTGCGGACGTCGACCGACGGGGGGATCGTGGACTCCGGCCCCGTCGCCGGAGTGGGACGGGCCCCGGAGATGTGGGCCAACCGCTGGGACAGCCGGTCGTCCACGCCGGCGAGCAGGTGCCGACCGACCAGGACGTTGAAGCTCACCGCGACGACGATGGCCGCCGCGCCGACCACGGCCGTGGCGGCCAGGGCGACCTTGACGGCGTGGGCCCGCCGGGTGCGTTCCGGTGTCACCGGCTGCCGTCCGGGCCGCCGGCCTCGCTGCCGTCCGGGCCACCTTCCGGACCGGGGCCTGGCGCCATCCGGTAGCCCGTCCCCCGTACCGTCTCGATCCGGGTGGACGCCCCGGCCAGCTTGGCCCGCAGGCGCCCGACGTGGACGTCGATGGTGTTGGAGCCCACGGCCTCCGCCTCGTCGTCCCACACCTGTTCGGCGATGATCCGCCGGGTGAGGATGGTCGGGGACCGCCGCATGAGCAGCTCGACCAGGCCTGTCTCGATGGCCGTGAGGGGCACCGACCGGCCGGCCGCGGTGAGCAGGCGGGTGGACGGGTCGAAGGACAGGTCGCCGCAGACCAGGGTGGGGTCGAACTGCCGGGGCGGTCGTCGCTGCAGGGCCCGCAACCGGGCCAGCAGTTCGGCGAAGGAGAAGGGCTTGACCAGGTAGTCGTCGGCGCCCCCCTCCAGGCCCGCCACCCGGTCGTCGGTGGTGTCGCGGGCCGTCAGCATGAGCACCGGGGTCCGGTCGGCCCGCCGCTGCATCTCGGCCAGGACCTCGAGGCCGTCGCGGTGGGGCATCCGCCAGTCGAGGACCACCGCCTCGTAGTCGTAGGCGTCGAGATGGGCCAGGGCGTCCACCCCGTCGGCCACGGTGTCGACGACGTAGCCGTTCTCGCGCAGCCCGCGGTCGATCACCGACCGCAGCCCGGCGTCGTCCTCGGCCACCAGCACCCTCACCGGACCACCTTCCGCGCCGACTCGCCGTCCGCCGTCATCCCACCGGGCGGAACGGTCCGCCGACGAGCCAGTGGCCGA
>Ga0302157_10002100_pt1 | contig 23685 bp, 19 predicted proteins | sample I_Bog_N3_3_FD_193502 | JGI IMG/M metagenome (GOLD analysis project Ga0302157, IMG submission 193502) | Peat permafrost microbial communities from Stordalen Mire near Abisko, Sweden - I_Bog_N3_3 | ecosystem: Environmental > Terrestrial > Soil > Wetlands > Peat | place: Sweden: Abisko, Stordalen... | reverse complement strand
GTCTGCGTGGCCCCGCCGGTCACGCGGGTCATCCAGCCCGATGCCGCACTGACCGCATTACTGGCCGGACGCCGCGCCGTCTTCCGGCGGCTGTATCGGCAACTGAAGGATATTTTCGTGGAGAGTGCAACGTGAGTGTATTTTCCGGAATCGGACCGGTGTGCTTCGAGGGTGCCGACTCGACCAACGAGTTCGCCTACCGCGTCTACGATCGCGACCGCCTGGTTCTCAACCGGCGCATGCAGGACTGGTTGCGGTTCGCCGTGTGCTATTGGCATTCGTTCAACTGGCCGGGCAGCGATGTGTTCGGCGCCGGCAGCCTGCCGCGGCCATGGCTGGCAGCCCACGTCACGCAGGCGATGGCGGAGCAGAAGCTCGATGCCGCCTTTGATTTCTTCGCGCGCCTGGGAGCGCCCTATTTCACCTTTCACGACCTGGATGTGATGGCGAGCGCCAGCGGGCTGCGCGAGCACGAGCAACACCTGCGGCAGATCGAGGAGCCGATGGCGGAGAAAATGGCCGCCACCGGCGTCAGGCTGCTGTGGGGCACCGCCAACCTGTTCAGTCACCCGCGCTATGCCGGCGGCGCGGCCACCAGCGCGGATCCACAGGTGTTCGCCTGGGCGGCGGCGCAGGTGCGCTGCTGCCTGGAGATGACGATGCGGCTGGGCGGGGAGAACTACGTGCTATGGGGCGGCCGCGAAGGCTATGACTCGCTGCTGAACACCGACCTCGGCCGCGAACTCGACCACTATGGCCGCTTCCTGGCCATGGTGGTCGAGCACAAGCACCGTATCGGCTTCAAGGGTGCGATCCTGATCGAACCCAAGCCGTTCGAACCCACCAAGCATCAGTACGATCGCGATACCGCGGCGGTGTTCGCATTCCTGCAGCGCTACGGGCTGGCCGGGGAGGTCAAGGTCAACATCGAGGTCAATCACGCAACGCTTGGCGGGCTGGATTTCGAGCACGAGATCGCCGTCGCGCGCGCCTGTGGCATCTTCGGTTCGATCGACGTGAACCGCGGCGATCCGCGCAACGGCTGGGATACCGACCAGTTTCCGAACAACGCGCAGGAGCTGGTGCCGGCGATGGTGCAACTGGTCGAGGACGACGGCTTCAGGACCGGCGGCTTCAATTTCGACGCCAAGCTGCGGCGCCAGTCGGTGGATCCGGCCGATCTGTACCTGGCTCATATCGGTGGCGTGGATACGCTTGCGCGTGCGTTGCTGGCGGCGGTCGACGTCGTGCGCGACGGGGCGCTGCGGCGGCTGCGCCAGCAGCGCTACCAGGGCTGGGACAGCGAGTTGGGACGGCGCATCGACAGCGGCGCGCTGAGCCTCGGCGCACTGGCCGACCATGCGGCCGAACACGGACTCGATCCCAAGCCATGCTCCGGCCGCCAGGAGCTCGCCGAGAGCATCGTCGCCCGCCACTGCAGGTACTGATGACCCGCCCACGACGACCCAATCGACCGCGAAGACTCAACTGACAGCAAAGACCTGGTTCGGGCTCAGGAAAAAAGGCGCGACGATCGCCGGCGTATTGGACAGCGGCAGCACTTCTTCCGGCAGATCGATGCCGAGTACGTCGATCATGAAACTGCGGCGCTTCTGGCAGCGCGCATAACAGGCCGGATACAGCGTTCGCAGGCGCGCGCGCAGCTCGGCGTCCGCGAGCACCACGCAGTCCTCCATGCGGGTGGAGAAGTAGACCGGGGAGAATGGAATCACGTCCACCTGGATCGCCATGCCTGAACGCAGCGGCACATCCGAGCCGCGATAGATCGGGGAACTCACCCATTCATCAAGGTGTATCAGGTGTCCGGGATTCAGGAAGATGCGAAACTGCTCGAACGGCAGCCGGTCGGCGATCAACGCCGCAAGTTTGCCGCCCGGCGTGCCGATCGTCAGCAGCCCGAACCATTCGGCCATGGCCTCGAAGTACGGACCGGCGAAGGCGTCGACGTAATCGCGCGCCGCGGGCACCAGGTCCTCGGCCGAGCGCGCGACCCAGCCGGCCCGACAGATGTTGCAGCCCCAGTAGGCGATGTTGGTCGCCAGCGGCGAGCCCAGGGATATACGCGCGCCGACCGGTCCGGAAAGACCCAGGTTGCGATTCGCCTCGGTCACCAGCGTCATGTGGCAGGAGAACGGATCGCCGTTATAACCCGCAAGGCCCGCCAGCTCGTTGTCGGTCATGCCCGGACGCAGTCCGAACAGCATGCGCTTCAGGCCCTCGGAGGCCTGTACGCTGGTGTACTCGAAATAGGCGATCTCGGACGGCGAACACCGGGTACGCAGCCCGTGGCCCGGATGCATCAGCAGTGCCGTGGCATTGACGACTGCCTCGCGACCAGCCAGTTCCCGCAGCGTATCGACCAGGTAGGCTGGAATCTCGATGGCGTGGGCGCCATCGGCGTGCTCCGCGTCGGCGAAGTACTTCCAGCCGATACAGCCCACCCGTGCGCCCTGGCCGATGCCTTCGCCGGCAAATATCTCGCGCATCTGGCGGCTGGCATCGCGCGGCTGGTTCAACAGCGAGAACGGTTGGAAGCGCTCCGCGCGCATCCTGCCTTCGTTGTGCAGCGGACTCACGCCCAGGTAACTTGCGCATTCGTTGCCGACCACGATCAGCGGCTTGCCATCGCTGGCGACGATCAGCAGCGCCTCTTCGTAGCGCGGATCGAAGTTGGTGAGGTAGGCCAGGTTCGCGAAGTGCTCGCGATCCGCATACACGACCACGTGGCTGAGCCCCGCCGGCGCCATCAGCGCCCGCAGCGCCGCGATTCGACCCTCCAGCTCCACGGACTCGACCACGGGCGGCCGCTCCGCCCAGCCGAACTGCGGCCAGTCGATTTCTATCAGCTGATGGGTTTTGGTTGCAGCGCTCATCGCAATGGGCCAGGCCGGTCAATGCCCAGTCTAGCGGAATGCGCCGCGGCCGGATTGTAGAACCCGGGTCGATGTTTGTAGAAATCAGGGCGGCGCCAGGGATGCTCCACCAGAGCGCGCGACGCGAGGACAACGCGCGCTGCGACGCCAGCGCGCTGCGAGCCAATCGCCGCTTCAGCGAGCCTCGGCGCGCACCTGCGCCGGTGTCTTGCCCACCCGCGCCCGAAATACCGCGCCCAGGTATTCCTGGTGCCGGAAGCCGGCCTGTTCGGCCACCGCGGCCAGCGGAATGTCGGTCGTGGCCAGCAATTCGCGCGCGTGCCTGACCCGGGTATTGAGGATTTCCTGGTGCATGGATCGGTGCAGCAACGCACGGAACCGGCGCTGCAGCACACTGCGGGACAGGCCGACCTGGCGGGCGATGGCATCGATGCGCACGCCCGCCGGCGCCTGCTCGCGGATCAGCCGCAATGCCCGGGCGACGCGCGCATCGGGTACCGCAAGCACGTCGGACGACAGCCGGGTGACGGTCTCGATCGGCTGCAGCTGCAGTGGCTTCCTGGGCGGCGCAGCGCCGCGCAGCAGCGCATCCAGCAGCGCCGCCGCCTGGTAGCCCACGTGCAGGTGTCCCGGCTCGACGCTCGACAGCGGCGGCAGGCACACATCGCACAGCGGCTCGTCGTTGTCCACGCTCACCACCGCCAGCTCATCCGGCACCGCGACGCCAGCGCGGCGGCAGGCCTCGAGGAACTGGGAGCCGCGCTGGTCGCTGCACAACAGCACCCCCGCCGGTTTCGGCAACGCCGCGATCCAGTGGGCAATGCGATCTTCCGCCCGCTCCCAGGAGCGCCGGCCCCTGGCATCGCGCGCCAGGCGGTAGATCGGCACATTCGCATCGACCGCGGCCACGGCGGCGCAAAATCCGGCGTAGCGCTGCTCCGACCAGTTCTCGCCTTCGATGCCGAAGAAGGCAAAGCGGCGAAAGCCGCGCTCCAGCAGATGTTCGGCGGCCATTGCCGCAATCGCGATGTTATCGACATGCACCAGCGGAAATGGCAGCGCCGGAACCACGCCCAGCACATCGACCACGGGAATGCCGGTCGCCACCAGCGCCTGGCCAATGCGACGTGTCTGGATGCGGGCGATGATGCCGTCGCCGTTCCAGCGCCGCAGCCACTGCGGCACCGACTCCTCCAGGCCGTGCGGCTCATGATACAGCGCCCATTGTTCATGCTCGCGCACGTAGCGGGCGACACCGCGCAGGATGTCGCGGCCGGAGCCCAGCGAGGTCTCGATCATCAGGGCGACGCGCGGACGGCGCTCACTGCCCGCCGGGCGCCTGCGCGTCACGCGTGTCACGCGTGCCACGTCAGGCATGGTCAGGGGCGGCTATTGGCCTGCTGCCCAGGAGGCGATCTGGCGCCATAACGGGGCATATCCCTTCCAGTCCACGAACGCCGGTGGCGCCCAGTGCGGTGCGCAGTCCGACGTGAACGCGACGCTTCTGCCGTCGCCATACTCGCCGGCCACCAGTAGCGGGTCGGCACCGATCTCGACGATCACCGAACTGCCCGCCTTTGCGGTAACGCGGTTGAAGCCGAGCAGCGCCGGCCAGTCCGATCCGAGCCCGGCAACGATCGGGTGATCCGCGTCCACGACCTCGGGTGCGGCGCCCTGCGGGCATTCGGCGCGATCGTCGTATCTTGAGATATTCACCGGCAGGATTTCCTCTATAGCCGTGCCGGCATACTGCGCCTTGGCCTCGATGCCCTGGAAGGTCATATACCCTCCGATCATCACGAAGCCGCCGCCGGCCGCAACGTAGTCCCGAATCGCGTTCAGCCGGTTCGGCCGTGCCACCGAGCGGGCAAAGGTCTCGGGATGCAGCAGCAGCGTGTTGGCGCCCACATCGCTGAGCATCACGCAGTCATAGTCCGACAAGGCCTTTGCGTCGAACGGAAAATCACGCGCGGCGACATGCGCCGGCTGAAACTCCACCTGCCAGCCGCCGGTTTCCAGTGCGCTTCGCAGCCAGTGGATACCTTCCGAATACTCTACCGTGGAAAAGGAATCGAAGCCCTTCTGATGCGTGCTGTGCACCGTCCACGATTCCCCGGCAATGAGCGCGCGCCTCCTTGAAGCCATCGATTCCTCGCCGCGTCGTCGCGCTCAGCCGGATGTCCGCGCTCAGAACCCATAGCTGGCCGTAAGACCGATGGTGCGCGGACGAAACGTCGTGAAGGTGACCAGGTTCGAACCGCCGTTGTTCTGGTAGGTGCTCAACGGCTGCGTGTTGTTGAAGATGTTGTTGATGAAGAACGTCAGATCCAGCTTCTCGACCGTAAGACCCGCGCGCGCGTTGTACATGTGCGTCACCGGGTCGGGAGCATCCAGCGCGTAGCCGTTCAGCTCGGTGTTCTGCGAGACGAACGGACCGGGGTTCTTGCTGGTATAGAGCATCTGGAACTGGGCATGGAACTTGTCGCCATTGCTGAGCGGTACCGCGTAGTTCAGCGACGGATTGACGTTCCACGGCGGGTTGACCTGCGGCAGGATGCCGACCTTGTCGCCCTCGCGAACGATGATGCTCGCAGCATTTTGTTGCGGGAACGCCGGATCGTAGCCGCTCGAGCTGTAATAGGCATTCACGTACGCGACGTTGATGTCAAAGCGCAGCTGGTCCGTGATCAGCGCGCGCAATTGCAGCTCCAGTCCGTCGCTCACGGCATTGCCGGCATTGGTGTTAAAGGCGTACGGGCCGCAGGACTCGCTCACGTATTGCTCGATGTTGTGCCACTGATCGTAGAACACGCTGGTGTTGACCTGCAGGCGTGATCCCAGGACCGTGTCCTTGGCGCCCACTTCCAGCGAGTGCACGTAGTCCGGCGAGTAGCTGGACGGGACCCGCGGCACAGTGGCGCACGGACCGGTGTCGGGAAGCTGCGGATTGCCGCCGCCCGGCCGATAGCCTTCGCTGAAGGCGGCATAGACGAGGTTATCGTGATCCAACTGGTACGACAGTCCCAGACGCGGTGTCACCGGATTGTTCACCGAATGGAACGGCACATAGGGCGGGGCGCCGGTGTACTGGGTGATGCCGGTGGTATTGGCCCCGTCCACGGTGACGTGCGCCACGCGCTCGCCGACCGTTGCTGTCAGTTTGTCCGTAATGTGGATGTCAGCCTGGGCAAAGATCGCGTACTGCGCATCGATGAACAGTTCATGCTGGTCCTGGATCACGTAGTTGGACAACAGCCCGGGCGTCGGCGGCGGCGCCGTGGGAAACGTCTGGGCGAAGGCGTACTCGTCCCAATTGGTCTGGAAATCGCGCTGCTGGCGATGCTCGTAGTACAGTCCCGCCACCCAGGTCAGCAGCGAGTCCGGCGTATCCTTCGAGGCCAGCCGCACCTCGACCGTCGACGCCCTGATATACAGATTGGTGGGAGTGAAGGCGATCTGCGATGTCGAGTTCAGGTAACCGACGCCCAGCGGGTTGCCGCATCCGAAGACGCCTGAACCCGGCGGCGTCTGCAGTCCGGGGCAGACGAATGCGGCCTCGTCCAGAGTTTCATCGACGTTGCGATTGAAATAGGACGCGTTCGCGGTCAAGGTCGCGAACGGCAGCTCACCCTCGGCCTTGATCGACGGCATGATGAACTGATCCGTCCAGCGCTCAGGCACCCCGACGCCGTTATTAAAGACACCGGCATAGGCGTCGGAGAAGGCGGCGTAGAAGCGCTGGGCGTCGTCCTGGTTCTGCTTCTGGTAATACAGCGCAGGCGTCACCAGGAAGCCCCCGACCTTGAAGGCCAGGGCGCCCTTGATGACGAACTTGTCGTTGGTGTTCGCATCCCGGGCGACGATGTCGCCAAAGCCGGGGCCAGGAATCGGATCGATACGGTTGACCCAGCCGCCGTCGCTGCGGTCCCAGACACTGACACGGAAGCCAAGTTCATCCGGAATGATCGGACCGCCCGCCGCGACGCCGTCCTCGTAGCTGATCCGGCCGCCTTCGGTCGATGCCAGCTCCGCTCGTGCCTGGGTCGTGTAGTCGGTCAGGCTCGGCTGATTGGTGATGAAGCGCACCGTGCCGGCCTCCGCTCCTGCACCGAACAGCGTGCCCTGCGGACCGCGCTCTACCTCGACGCGGTTCAGGTCAAAGACGAACGGGTAGGCGTTGCCCTGGTTCGCCAGTCCTGACAGCCGGCTGGAGATCACCGTGTCGTCCAGATACAGACCCACCGTCGGTGGCCCGGTGTTGGTGTTCAGGCCGCGGATCGCGATGGTCGTAAAAGCGGAGCTGAACCCGTTCGGGACTGCGAACTGCAGGCCGGGCGTCAGTGCGGCGAGGTCATTGATGTTCTTGATGCCACCGCTGGCCAGGTCCTCGGCGCTGAAGGCCTCGATGCTGATCGGCACGCTCTGCTCGGTCTGCTCGCGCCGCGTCGCAGTGACGACGACGTCTTCCAGTGTCTGCACGCCGCTTTCGCTGCTCGAACCCCCGGCGGCTGGGGGGCTTGTGGATTGGGCCAGGGCCGTGGTCGCGACCACCGCATTGGCCAGCACAACAATCAGACCTCTCATCAAGGGGCGAGTCACAGATACCGGTCCCATTTCACGGCTCCCTAACCTGTTGTGGTTAAGCTTGTTGTGGTTCAGCCACGATTCCTGTCGTGTCTCAATTTTGCACCCGGCGACCGATGTCGGACCAATCAGCAGGACGTATTGGCGTCGGCGAGTGAAGTAACGATTTCATTATACGGATCGCTGGCGGAGCATCAATGTAGAAAACCGGTCAATGTTTGGAGATATCAGGGCGGCACGTTCTGCTACCAGGCCCAGTGATTGCACCGCACAGAATGAGTACGCACGCGCGTCGCACCGCACTATCTTGGGTCGCCCGCTGTCGCATTCACCGGCATCGCAATGCAGCGGCCGCTGCCGGGCACGATCCGCTACACTGCCGCCAGCGGCGTCGCACATCGCACGGAGATCGCCATTGACCGCAGATGCCAGCCCTGTTGTTGCTTCCGATCCACAGCGTGATGCCGATCCACAGCTGCAACGCAATGCACTCGGTCTGCCGGAGCTGGTGTTCCAGGGCGTCACGCACATCGCCCCGGCCGCCAATATCCTGTTCTCGTTTCCGATCATCGCCCTCAAGGCGGGCCCGACCATGCCGCTGTCGTTCCTGCTGGCCACGATCGTCTGCCTGTTCATCGCCAACACCGTGTCGCAGTTCGCAAGGTACCTGCCCTCGAGCGGCGGCTATTACGCCTTTACCACGCGCGGATTGGGCAGCCGCGCTGGATTCATGGCGACCTGGAGCTACCTGATCTACGATTTCCTGGGGCCCGCCGGCACCATCGGATTTCTTGGCTACCTGATCTCCGATACGCTGCACACACAGTTCGCCCTCAACATCGCCTGGTGGCTGCTGGCGTTGGCGACCTTCGCGATCGTGTGGATTCTCACGCGCCACGGTATCCGGCTATCCATGCGCATCACCGCCCTGCTCGGCGGCGTCGAATTGCTGATCATGCTGGCGCTTGCAGTCACGTTCCTGGTCCATCCGGGACCCGGTTCCAGCTATGTGGCACCACTGGAACCTGCCCAGGCGCCGGGCCATCTGCAGGGCATCATCGCCGGTATGGTGTTCTCGATTCTGTCCCTGAGCGGCTTCGAGGGTCCGGCACCGCTGGCGCAGGAAGCACGCCGACCCGGCAAGTTCGTCGGCCAGGCGGTGATCCTGTCGCTGCTGGCGACCGGGCTGCTGTACATCTTCACCTCCTATGCAAGCGCCATTGGCTGGGGCACTGCCAACATGGCCGCCTTTGCCGCCGATCCGAACCCCTATTACGCGCTCGGCCACGCGCTGTGGGGCGGTGGCTGGTGGTTCGTGGTATTTGCGCTCATCAACAGCGCGATCGCGGTGGGGCTGGCCTGCACCAACTCGGCATCGCGCGTCATGTACACGATGGGCCGCGCCGGGACGCTGCCGGCCAGATTCGCAACGATTCATCCGGTCCACCACACCCCGACCTACGCCATCGGCTTCCAGCAGGTGTTCGGTATCGTCGCGACGCTGCTGGTCGGGCTGCTGATGCGGCCTGAATACATCTTCGGCTTCCTGGAAACCATCTCGGCGCTGGCCGTCATCGTCCTATATGTGATGGCGAACCTGGCGTTGACGTCGTACATGCGCCGCGTGCATCCGGAGAACTTCAGCGTCTGGCAGCACGTGGTGGTGCCATGGGCGGCGACGCTGGCGTTGGTGCCGGTATTGTTCATTACGCTGTATCCGCTGCCCGACTGGCCCTATGACATCGCCCCCTACCTGTTCCTTGCCGGACTGCTGGCGGGTTTTGGCTACATGCAATGGCTTGAGGTGCGTGATCCGGGGGCACTGCAGCGCGGCGCCGCGATGCTGGTAGACGGCGGCCGGGGCGCCTACGGCGTATCCGATCGCGGATCAGATCGCGGATCAGATCGCTAGCCGCTTGCAGCAGGTCAATGGCGGGAGGTTATTTGGCTGCCACCGCGATACTGGGCTATGCAGACGCCTGCCGGGCGCTGGATGTCATCGTCGCCGAGCTGCAGCGCCGTGCACTGCCCGCGGTCATTACCGTGGCTGACGACCATGGCGAGCTGATCGCACTGATGCGCATGGACGGCGCACCGCTGTCGTGCATCCTCAACGCGGCCAACAAGGCATGGACCGCCGCGCGCGAGCGCAAGCCCTCCTTCGCTGTCGGGCGTGCCGTGCGCCACCCGGACACCGGCTTCGACATCGCCTACTACGGCGATCCACGCTATATCGGCTGGGGCGGAGGCGTGCCAGTGGTGATCGAGGGCGCGGTGGTTGGTGCGGTCGCGGTCAGCGGCGCGCCCGAGGCGGTGGATATAGAGATGGCGGCGCTGGGCGTGGCGGCAATCATGGCGCGGCGGGGCCTCGCACCCGCGTAGGTTTCAATGCGGCCCCGGCGCAAAATGCTCGCTGCCCCCACAAGGGCCACCTCAATGCGGCCCCGGCGCAAAATTCTCGCTGCCCCCACAAGGACCACCTCAATGCGGCCCCGGCGCAAAATGCTCGCTGCCCCCACAAGGGCCACCCCCGGCGGCGTCGGCGATCGACAGCAGCTCGGCATTGAATCGCAGCGGCGTGCGGTACCAGCTGCTGAGTTCGACGGTGCCGCGCGCCACATAGTGAAAAATCAGGGCGCGCCGGAAGCGCGTGGCGCTGCGATTCGGGCCGCTGCCGTGGATCACGTTGCCATTGAACAGCAGCACATCGCCGGCCTGCAGCGGCACGAGTTCGATGCGACTGCCCGGCGGCGGCGCCACATGCTCGGTGGTGAAGGACTCGCTCAGGTCAGCGCTTTGCGGGCACTGGATCGGATGGCTGGCGGTATTCGATACGCACTGGATCGCGCCGTTCTCCTCATCCGCATCGTCGATCGCCACCCAGGCCGCAAGGCAGGTGCCGGGCTTGACCCGCAGGTAGAAATTATCCTGATGCAGCGCCTGTCCGCGCGCACCCGGCGGCTTGAAGTAGAACATGCTCTGCACCGCGACCGGCTCCCCGGCCAACAGCTGGCGCAGGATCGGCTCAAACCTCGGATGCAGCATGTACTTCATGCTCAGCGGCCCGACCGGCTTATCCGGATGACTGTGCGGGTGCATCATGCGCGGATAGAACGACAGCGGATCGCTCGGCGCATACTGCGCGCTGCCGCCGCGATTGAGCGACTGCCTGCCCTCCGACAGGCCGTCGACCGGGCCATCGCTGGCCGTCGCCATGAACGTGTCGCGGATCTCGGCGATCTGCGTCGGGTCAAACAGCTGTGGCACGATCAGGTAGCCGTCGCGCTGGAACTGCGCCACCTGGGAGGCACTCAGGCTGGCAGTGCCCGTGCTCGCCGCCACGCTCATGTGCACGCTCATGTGCCCACCCTTGCAGCCAGCGGTGATGCGGGCGGCAACACGACACAGCGGCCGGTGCGGGCCGATTCGGCGACCGCCGCCTCCAGCCGCATGGCCGCAAGCCCATCCTCGCCGCTGACCGGCGCCGGCCTGCCCTGCTGCAGTGCCTCGACGAATGACTGTACCGACAGATCGAACGACTGCGGGTAGGAACACGGGTCCAGCGTGCTGATGCGTGTCGCCAGTGGCCCCAGCCCCGGCGTACCGGCGAGGTTGTCGTTGCTGGCTGCGTTCACTGACAGCGCGCCTTCACTGCCATACAGCGCAAACGACCAGAAGCACTGCGCATACGGTACCAGCGCCGAGCCTGCCATCGTGGCGATGAAGTCCGGATTGCGGAAGCGAAACGAGGCTGCCGCGGCCACCGAGGGGTGATAGAGCATATCGGCCGCATGCATCCATGCCTGTCCCGCATGCGGCGTCGCCTGCGGCCGCCGCCGCTGATCGTCCACGATCGCGGCCGTGACTTCCACCGGATCGCCGAAGAAGTATCGCAGCAGGTCGATGAGGTGTGCCCACAGGTAGGAATGCGCGGTAGCCGTGTACAGGGCGATCTCGCCGAAGCTCCCGCGCAGCAGTTCCTCCCGGATCAGCCGATGCGACGGCACGCTGCGATAGTTGTAGTTGACGCCCAGCGTGCGGCCGGCGCGCGCCGCCGCCGCCACCATGCGCTCGCCGATCGCGACGCTATGCGCCATGATCTTCTCGCACAGCACATGGCTTCCGGCCTGCAGCGACAGCAGCACCGGCTGTTCATGCTCCCACTCCAGCGTCGCCACCGTGACCACGTCGGGTCGCTCCCTGCGCAGCAGCTCCTCGATCGAGGTGTAGGCGGCGATGCCGAACTGCCTGCCGAAGGCATCGGCGCGGGCAGCGTTACTGCCGCACACCGCGATCACCTCGGTGTGCGCGCACTTGCGATAGGCGTGCAGGTGAAAGTGCGCCGCAGCGCCGGTGCCGATGATCGCCGCCTTGAGATCCTTCATGCAGGCGGGCTTCCCGATGCAGCGGCGGCCAGGTCCACCCAGGTACCGCGCGCCCTGGCCGAGGCCACGGCGGCCTGAACCGCGGCGATGCTGTCGGCGCCGTCCTCGGCGGTCGGGCACGACAGCGCGAGCGGATCCGGCGCTCGCTGCTCGCTGCCGGCACGCAGCTGCTCGGCAAGATCGGCGTAGATATTGCCGAACGCGCCAAGGAAGCCCTCGGCGTGCCCGACCGTGACGCGCGATGCACGATCCGCTGCCGCCGAGATCCCGGCGACACCGCGTTCGATGATGCAGGTGCGACCGCCGACCGGTGTCCAGTACAGCTGGTTCGGTTGCTCCTGGCTCCAGCGCAGGCCGCCTTTCTCGCCGAACAGCTGGATCCCAAGGCCATGCATCCGCCCACTCGCGATCGCGCTGGTCCACAGCCGTCCGACCGCGCCGTCCGACATTCGAAAGGCGACCAGCGCATCGTCCTCCAGTTCCCGGCCGGCAACAGTCGATGCGAAGTCCGCGGAGACACACCGGATCTGCTGCCCGGTGACATAGGTCGCCAGGTGCAGCGCATGAATGCCACAGTCGGCGACGATCGAGGAGATGCCGGCAAGCTTCGGGTCATAGCGCCAGCGCACGCGTGGATTGTCCGCATCCGCGGCACTGGCGTGGTGCCCGTGGGCGAACTCCGCCACCACCACGCGGATCCTGCCAAGCTCGCCCTGCGCGACCATGGCGCGCGCGTGTCGCACCAGCGCGTAGCCGGAATAGCCGTAGTTGACCGCGCAGATCCTGCCGTGCTCGCGCGCCGTGCGCACGATCTCCCGCGCTTCCTGCAGCGTCGTGGTGAGCGGCTTCTCGCACAGCACGTGAAAGCCGGCGGACAGGAACGCCCTGGTGATCTCGAAGTGCGAACTGTTGGGTGTGGCGACCGTGACCAGCGCCACCCGATCGGCACGCGACGCCTCGCCCGCCAGCATCTCGCGCCAGTCGCCGTACGCCCGATCCGGCGCGATGCCGAGGCGTAACGCGAATTCGCGCGCCCGCGCGGCATCGACATCGAGCGCGCCGGCCGCGAGCTGGAAGGCGCCATCCAGGCCGGCGGCGATGCGATGGGTGGCGCCGATCTGGCTGCCCTCGCCACCGCCGATCAGTCCCCAGTTCAATCGCATGCCGGCGTCGATCTGGTGCGCTTCACGCCAGCCCGCTGCTCTTCAGGTATTCAAGGTTCGCCCTGGCATCCGCCAGTGTCGAGCGCGCGCCGCTCGGGTCCCGGTCCTGCTCCACGGTTGCCCAGCCGGAGAACCCGGCCGCGACCAACGCTGCCTTCAGGCCGCTGAAATCCACCACCCCCTCGCCCAGGTTGCAGAACAGTCCGGCGGCGCAGGCATCATAAAACCCGGTGCGCTGCTCGATGGCCCGCTGCCTGACAGCCGGGTCGATGTCCTTGAAGTGCAGATACGACACGCGCTCGCTGTGGCGGCGATAGAAAGCCACCGGATCGAAGCCCGCGTACTCGCTGTGTCCGGTGTCCAGGCACACGCCCAGCAGCCGCGGATCGATCGCATCCAGCACGTCCTCGAGCTCGTCCTCGAATTCTACGAAGCCGGCTGCATGCGCGTGCATCGTCACCTGCAGTCCGAACTGCTCTACGCCCATCCGTGCCACCGACCGGATGCGATCGAGAAATCCGTCGCGATCGGCGCCGGTGAGGCGCTCGGCCTCGCCGCTCCTGCCGGCGGTCGGCGCACGGCGCGGGGAAATCGAATCGATCAGCACCAGGCGCCGCGCATGGTGCGCCGTCAGCGCGCGGCAGGTACGCAGCGCCGCATCCTGCACCTGCGGCCACTGCGCCGGGTCATGAAACGGACGGAACAGCACGCCACCGATCAGCGTCAGCTCGCGTTCGGCGAGCGCCGGACCCAGGATCGCCGGGTCTTCGGGCATGAATCCCAGCGGCCCGAGTTCGATGCCTTCGTAACCGGCCGCCCGCGCCTCATCCAGTACCCGCGTCCAGGGCGGATTGCGAGGATCGTCGGCGAACTCGACACCCCACGAGCACGGCGCGTTACCTATGGAAAGCTGCATGCATGACTCCTCAGAACCCTGCCACATCAACCCAGCCGCCGTCGGCATAGGAGCGGAATGCCGCTGCAATCACGCGACTGACCTGCAGGCCGTCGTCGAACGTCGGGAACACGGGCGCGCGAGTCTCAATCGCACGCAGGAAATCGCGCAACTCGATGATGATCTGCGCCGCATAGCCGGTGCCATGACCCGGGCCTTCGCAGAACGCGCCGTAATCCGGATGCTCGGGCGCCGTCAGCAGCTTCGCGAATCCCTGCCTGCCGGGCCGCAGCCGCGCGTCGTAGAACCACAGCGCGTTCTGGTCCTCCGCGTCAAAGCGCAGCGCACCCCTGGTGCCGGTGATGTCGAAGCCGTAGCCCATCTTTCTGCCGGTGGCCACGCGGCTCACGTAGATTGAGCCCATCGCGCCGGCCGCGAAACGGCACAGCAGGTTCACCTGATCGTCGTTGGTGACCGCCTCGCGGCCGCCGTCGACCGGACGGCTCGAATGCACGGTCTGTATGTCCGCGACCAGGCGCTCTATCGGTCCGACCAGGCGCAACACCGCGTTGATGATATGCGGCGACAGATCGCCGAGATTGCCGGCGCAGGCATCGCGCGTGCGCCAGTTGGCCGGTGCTTCCGGATCCGCCAGGAAATCCTCGGTGTGCTCGGCGCGCACCTGGATGATCTCACCGATCTCCCCATTGGCGATGATCTGGTGCGCCAGTTGCATGGCCGGCGCGCGGATGTAATTGAAGCCGACCATGTTGGGCAGGCCACTCGCGGCGGCCGCGGCCGTCATCGCGCGCGCATCCTCGAGCGACGCGCCCAGCGGCTTTTCGCACAGCACCGGCTTGCCCGCGGCGAACGCTGCCAGCGCGATTTCCCGGTGCGTGGTCTGCGGCGAGGCGATCACGATCGCCTCCACGCGTGGATTGGCAACGAGCTCCTGCCAGCGGCTGGTCGAGGCATTGAAGCCATATTCGGCCGCCTTGCGCGCGGCGCCCGCCGCGGTGGTACTGCAGATCATCTCGCACACCGGCCGCAGCCGGGTGTTGAATACCGCGCCCACGGAATGCAGCGCCACCGAATGCGCCTTGCCCATGTAGCCGGTACCCACCAGTCCGATTCCAATTGTCGTTCCAGTCATCGTCACGCCGTCTCTCCGGCCGCTACGGTGTCAACCGCTCCGGCACCACGTCCGGCGGCAGCTCGAAGCTGATCAGGTTGTTGCGGAAACCGCGCGTCTTCCAGGCGCCGGCGCCGATCCCGATCACCATCCACGCGATGCCGAGGATCCAGGCCTGGGTACTGAGGTTCCACCACAGCAGGAAGCACACCACGAAGCCCAGCAGCGGCCACAGCAGGCAGACGATCTGCCTGTTCTCGGCTCGCAGGTAGAAACGTACAAATGCTGCGGCGTTGACACCCATGAAGGAAATCAGCGCGCCGAAATTGAGCATGCTGGCGGCTAGATCGTAGCCGGTGGACCCGCCGGCGATGACCGGCAGCAGCCACGCCCCGAACAGCGCTATGGCGCCGACCAGCAGCACGTTGTTGCGCGGTATGCAATGCCGGGGCGCCAGCCGGCTGAAGAAGGCCTTGGGTATGACGCCACTGCGCCCCATGCCGTACAGCAACCGGGCGGCGGCCAGCTGCATGCCGGTGCCCGAGCCGATGTACGCCACGATCAGCGTGAACCCGAGGATGTCGTACAACGGCGGCCAGGCGCGTCCGGCAACCGAGGTGAATGCGGTATCGATGTCGGGGAAATGCTCCGTGACCGGCCACACCAGCTGCGCCGCGTACACCTCCAGCACCGACAGCAGCCCGATCGCAACGCACGACAGCACCGTCGCCGGCAACACATCGCGCGGATTCCTGGCTTCCTCCGACAGTGTCGATATGCCGTCAAATCCCAGGTATGCGAGCACCGCCAGCGATGTGCCGCTGAGGATGCCCTGCGCATTCCAGGTCTGGGGGTTGTAGAACGGATGGGTGAAGAATCCACTGCCGTCGTGCGGATGCACGGCCACGTAGTGGCCGGCAGCCACGAAGAAGATCGCCACCACCACTCCCATGCCGGCGGCGAGCACGACGTTGACCCGTGCGGACAACTTGATGCCCTGTACATTCAGGGTAGTGAACAGCAGCGTGAACAGAACCGCCCAAACCAGGTACGGTACCTGCGGGAACAGCACGTAACTCTGCTGGCTGCAGAAGATGACGTTGAGGATCGGTTGCATCAGGTAGTCGAGCACCATGCTCCAGCCGGTCACATAGCCCCAGGTCGGTCCGATCTCCCGACCGACGTAGGTAAAGCCCGAGCCGGCGCTCGGATAGGCGCGCGCCATGCGCCCATAGCTGATCGCGGTGAGCAGCATGGCGAACATCGCCAGCAGGATCATGGTGGCGGCGTGGCCGTTGCCGCGCTTGCTCAGGATGCCGAAGAATGACATCGGCGCCGTCGGGGATATGACGATGACGCCGTAGATGATCAGGTCGCGCAGCGACAGCGCCCTGCGCGGGCGCGGAACGTCCGGTGCGCAGCCCGGGGCAGTCGCTGGAGGCGCCGTCGTTGTGATGGTCACTATCCCGTTGCCGCCCTGATCCCGTTGCCGCCCCGATCCAGTTGTCGCCCTGGCGGGCGGCTATGTCAGAAGGACGCGACCTTCAGGTCGTACTTGGTGGCATCCACCGCCGCGGCGCGGCGCACGTCCGCCTCGGCGCTCTTGAGTTGGCCGAGTGCCACGCGAGTCGCCGCCTTGATGTTGTGGATGATGTCCTCGATGTCCTGCCGCGTATGCTGCGGATGCGTCGGCACCAGGATGGTCCGGTTGAGGATTTCCAGCGAGCGGGCGCACATGTCGCGCGAATAGCTGCGACGGCATTCGGCGTTGGCCGGCATGTTGTAAGGGTTCATCAGCGGATGCGCGGCACCCAGGCCCATTAATACCTGGTCCCACTCGGTATAGGTGTGTCGTCCGGTCTTGCCCGCGATTACGCTCGGAAAGGTCTTGACGAACAGGTCCGCGGACCTCGAATCCGGCAGCGTCAGGAAAACGTTGGTGGCGCAGTCTCCCGCCCTGCTGTTGAGCGGCGCGGCGGACAGACCCAGCTCCTGCAGCTCCTCGATGCCCGCAAGGATGGTATCGCGCTCGCGCCGCATCGCCTCGACCATGCCGTCCAGACGATCCAGCTGCACATTGAGGATGGCGCCCATGATCTCCGAGGCGCGCGCGCCGTTGCCGGCGAACGGCTGGTAATCAGCGTCGCGCCCGGTCCAGAACGCATGGCATGGATCGATCGCGCAGTTCACGCGCTTGGCGACCGCGTCGTCGTTGGTGACCACGCCGCCGCCCTCGCCGCAGGTCATGTTCTTGTAGAAGTTGAAGCTGTAGGCGCCGATGTCGCCGATGGTGCCGACCTTGCGCCCCTGGTAGCTGCCGCCGATCGCCTGGCAGCAGTCCTCGATGACCAGCAGTTTGCGGCGCCGCGCGATCTCCATGATCGCGTCCATGTCGCAGATCGTGCCCCACATGTGCACCGTGATGACGGCGCGCGTGCGCGGACCGATGGCGGCCTCGACCGCCTTCGGATCGACCGTGATCGACTCATCGACGTCGACGATGACCGGAATCGCGCCGGTCGCCAGCACCGAAGTCGCCGACGCCATGTAGGTATGCGCCGGAACCAGCACCTCGTCGCCCGGCCCGATGCCAAGCCCGATCATCGCCGCGGTCAGCGCGTACGAGCCGCTGGCCGCCAGTGAAAAATGCTTCGCGCCCAGGTAGGCCGCATAGCGCTGCTCGAAGCGATCGCACTCGTGCCCGACGCCGTAACGGAACAATGCCTTGGAGTTGACAACCCGCGCCACCGCGTCGATTTCTTCCTGACCGATGATGTACATAGCCTCTCCCCGACAACTCGACTTCTGGGCGACTGGTAAGCATGGCATTGCGCCACAGGCAGGCGCAACCTGCGCGGTTTTTATAGCACAGCGATCACGGGCCTGCAAACGCTTGCAAACCGCCTTGCGCGACATCGGGTACAATGTCGGCCGCCCGCCGGCCTGGGCGGGTATACCAACGACATTCAACCCATGGTTGCAGCAACCAGATCGAAGAGAAGCGCACCGGTCGCCGATCGTCGGGTGACGGCGAAGGAAGTGGCGGAACTGGCCGGAGTTTCGATTTCCGCGGTATCGCGTACCTTCACCGCCGGTGCCTCGGTGTCCGCCGAAACACGCCAGAAAGTGCTCGCCGCCACGCAATCGCTCGGCTATCAGCCCAACGCGCTGGCGCGCAGCCTGATGACCGGGCGCACCGAACTGATCGCGCTCATATCCAACAACTTCGACAACCCGCTGTTCATGGAGATCTTCGATCTGTTCACCCGCCGCCTGCAGCAGCATGGCCGGCGGCCATTGCTGGCCAACCTCTCGGGCGGCGCCCGCACCGACGTCGCGCTCGACATGCTGCTCAAGTACAGCGTCGACGGCGTGATCGTCGCCTCCTCGACCCTGCCGCTGCGATTCACCGAACAATGCGCCGATGCCGGCATGCCGGTGGTGCAGGCGTTTGGCAGGCCGGGCCGCTCGATCGCAGACAATATCGTCGGTTGCGACAACCTGCAGGGTGGGCGGCTCGCTGGCGACCTGCTGCGCGATCGCGGCTACCGCAACATCGCCTTTCTTGGCGGACCGCAGGGCGCGACCTCTACCGAGGATCGCCTGCGCGGCCTCAGGGAGAGCCTGGCGATCGCCGACCTTGCGCCCTGCGCCATCGTCTACGGCCATTCCTATTGCCACGAAGCCGGATTCACGCTCATGAAGCAGCTGCTGCGAAACGGCGGCATCGACGCCGTGTTCTGCGGCGACGACGTGCTGGCGATGGGCGCGATCGACGCCTGCCGCGACGCCGGTGTAGCGGTGCCGCGCGATATCGGCGTGATCGGATTCAATAACATGGCGATGGCGGCCTGGCCGGCCTACAACCTGACAACCATCCACCAGCCAGTCGCGGACATCATCGTCACCGCCGTGGAACTGCTGCTCGGCGTCATCGACCAGGTGCCGCAGACGACACCGCTGCGGCTGTTCGAATGCAGCGCGGTCGAGCGCGGCACGCTCAAGGCGCGCTGAACAGCGCACCCGCTGCAGCGCCCGATGGTCAGGTTTGCCCTGTTTGGAGCCGGCCGCATTGGCGCGCTGCATGCCGCCAATATCGCTGCCAGTCATCCGCGCGCGCGGCTGTCCTGGGTCTACGACACCAACGCCGCAGCCGCGACGGCTACCGCCGCCAGGTACGACGCCCGGGTAGCCGCAAGCGTCGAGGCCGCGCTCGCCGATCCGGACGTCGACGCCGTGCTGATCGCCTCATCGACCGACACCCACGTAGACCTGATCACCGCTGCTGCGCGCGCCGGCAAGGCGATCCTGTGCGAGAAGCCGATCGACCTGGATATCGAACGCGTCGAGCGCTGCCGCAGCGCGATCGCCGACAGCGGCGTGGCGGTTCAGCTCGGATTCAATCGCCGCTACGACCGCAGCCACCGGGCGGTGCGCGAAGCGGTTCGCGCCGGCCAGATCGGTGCATTGGAGCTGTTGCTGATCACCAGCCGCGATCCCGGCCTGCCGCCGCTGTCCTACCTGCCGGTATCGGGCGGCATCTTTCGCGACATGACGATCCACGATTTCGACCTGGCGCGCTTCATACTTGGCGATGATCCGGTCACCGACGTGTATGCGACCGGCAGCATCATGGTGGAGCCGCAGCTGCGTGAGCTGGGCGACGTCGATACCGCGATGGTGGTGATGCGGGCCGCCTCCGGTGCGCTGGTGCACATCAACAACTCGCGCCGCGCGGTCTACGGCTACGATCAGCGCGTCGAGGCATTCGGCGCCACCGGCATGGTGCAGTCGGACAACCTGCGCGCCAGCTCGCTGACGCGTTCGGATGCGCGTGCAACCGACGTGCGCGAACCGCTGCTGAATTTCTTTATCGAGCGCTATCGGCAGGCCTATCTCGATGAGCTGGGCGAGTTCATCGACGTGGTCGAGGGCAACAGGCAGCCGATCGCGGGCTTCGAGGATGGCCGCTGCGCGCTGATCCTGGCGAACGCGGCGCTGGAGTCGCTGCGCAGCGGCAGCCGTGTCCAGGTGCGCTTCGACTGACTAAGACCTCACTGCATCGAATGCGAGTGATAGAACGAATCGAGCTCCGCCGCGGTCGGCATCGCGAAGGCACAGCCGCGTCGTGCCACCACCCAGGCCGCCGCCGCCGACGCCCGATGTACCGCCGGCTCCAGTGACTCGCCGCGCACCAGCGCGCCGACCAGGTTACCGAGGAACGCATCGCCCGCTCCAAACGGCTTCTTGACGTCGACGGCGAAGATCCCGGTCTCGAACGTGCGCTCCGCGGTGATGGTCACCGACCCGGCGCTGCCTCTCTTGAAGATGGCAAACTGGCCGCCCTGCCCTACGAAGCCGGTCGCGGCCGCCAACGCCGCAGCCGCATCTCCCGCGATCACGCCGAATTCCTCGTCGTTGCCCACCACCGCATCGCAGCGACTCGCGGCCTCTCCGTAGGTGCGCATCGCCTCGTCGATCGAGCCCCAGGAGACCGGCCGATGATCCACGTCCAGGATCGCAAACGTGCCCGCAGCGCGCGCCATGGCGAGCGCCTCCAGGGCCGCAGCCCGCGACGGCTGCGCGGCCAGCGCCGTGCCGGTGACGATCAGCACCGCGGCGCTGCCTATGAACGCCGCATCGAAGTCGTCCGCGCGCAACTGCAGGTCCACGGCATTATTGCGATAAAAAACGGTCTCGCCATCTTCACGGCGGGTTTCGCAGATCGCAAGGCTGGTGCGGTAATCGCCGGCAATCGCGCGGCAGCGCGAGGTATCCACGCCCAGTCGCACCAGGTGCCGCCGCACGAAACGGCCCACCGCATCATCCGACAGCGGCCCGAGCAGCGCGGCTCGGCATCCCTGCCGCGCCAGCGCCACGGCGATGTTGCCGGCTGAGCCGCCGACCTCGGCGGCGAACTGCGCGGCGCGTTCGGTGCGGGTGTCGTCAGGCAGCGGATACAGGTCGATGCCCGCGCGGCCGATGACGATCGCGGTCAGGGGCCGCGTTCGATCCAGCGCCAGTGTGACGTCAGATGCCACGACCGGTCAGACGCCACGGCGCTGGCGTTCACGCCCGAGATCCCACTCGCTCGCGGCGGCCAGCACCTCGGCGCGGTTGCTGACCGCCGGTGTCCCGACCTCCCACCATGCGCCACCCGGGGTCCACGCGTACGGATCCACCTTGACGTCGATGACGCAGGTTCGACCCGACTGCTTCGCGCGCAGGAATGCCTGCTCGAACGCGGCAATGCTGGTGACGGATTCCGATTGTGCACCCATCGCCCGCGCATGCAGCGCGAAGTCGACCGCAAACGGGGCGCGATCCCATTGGCAATCGGCGATGAAGTTGTTGAAGGCGACGTTGCCGGTATTGCGCTGTAGCCTGTCGATGACGGCGTAGCCGCCATTATCGCAAAGCACGATGATCAGCCTGCGGCCGGACAGGACGCTCGAGTAGATGTCAGAATTGAGCATCAGGTACGAGCCATCGCCAACAAATACGATCGTGTCGGCGGCGGCGTCAGTTTCCATCTGCGCGATGCGGGCGCCCCAGCCGCCGGCGATCTCATAGCCCATGCACGAATAGCCGTATTCGATGTCGACCGAGCCGACCGAGCGTGCGCGCCAGTTGGCGGAGATTTCCCCCGGCAGGCCGCCGGCCGCGGTCACGATGCGGTCCGCGGGCGAACACAGTCGATTCACCGTGTTGACCACCTGCGCATACGCGGGAGCGCCGTCCGCACTTGCGCCGCGCGTCTCGGCGCGGTTGTTCCATTGAGCGCGCAGTGCCGCCGCGCGTGACTGCCAGCGCTCATCGGCGCGCCAATCGGCCAGCGCCGCACCCAGTGCCGTAAGGCCCTCCAGCGCATCGCCGACGATCGGCAGCGCCAGGTGCTTGCCGGCATCGAAGCGCGCCGCATTCAGGCCGATGACCTGGGCGCTGTCGCTGAATACGGTCCAGGAACCGGTGGTGAAATCCTGCAGCCGCGTGCCCACGGCAAGGATCACGTCGGCCTCGCCACAGATGACATTGGCGCAGTCACTGCCGGTGACCCCCACGGTGCCGATGTTGCAGCGGTGGGTGTGCAGCAGTGTGGACATGCCGGCAATGGTCTCGACCACCGGAATGTCGTGCCTGTCGGCGAAGGCGGCGAGCGTAGCGGCGGCCTGCGCATAGTGCACGCCGCCACCGGCGATGATCACCGGCCGCTGCGCCGCCTGGATGCGCGCGGTGGCGGCGGCGATCTCCTGCACATCGGGGCGCGGCCTGCGGATGCGATGCACGCGTGTCTGGAAGAATGCCGCCGGATAATCGTAGGCGCTGCCCTGCACATCCTGCGGCAGCGCCAGGAACGCCGGGCCGCAGTCGCCAGGATCGAGCATGGTCGCGATCGCGGCCGGCAGCGACGGCAGCAGCTGCGCCGGATGCGTGATGCGATCCCAGTAGCGGGTGACCGGCTTGAATGCGTCATTGACCGATATCGTCGGGTCGCCGAAGTGCTCGACCTGCTGCAGCACCGGATGCGGCAGCCGGTGGTGGTAGACGTCGCCGGCAAGGAACAGTACCGGCAGCCGGTTGGCATGCGCCACGGCCGCCGCAGTGACCATGTTGGTGGCGCCGGGGCCCACCGATGAGGTCGCGACGCAGATACGGCGGCGGCCATGCGCCTTGGCGTAGGCGGCAGCGGCGAAACCCATTGATTGTTCGTTCTGCCCACGCCAGGTTGGCAGGATCGCGCGCGCCTCGTACAACGCTTCGCCCAGGCAGATCACATTGCCGTGGCCAAAGATCGCGAACACTCCACCGAACAGCTGCTGCTCGCGTCCATCGATGATGATTTTCTGCGCAGCAAGATGCCTGACGAGCGCCTGGGCCATGGTCAGCCGAAGGTATTGATGCGATCGCGTAGACACCGCCCTCCCCTCATAGCCGCCGCAGGCAGCCGATGCGCGATTGCCCCCAGGAATCAAGCAAGACTTAAACAAAACTCGAACAAGGCTCAACCAGCGCAAACGTTAAACTCTAAAGCAGCGACCTCTAGTATGCAAGCGCTTGCACCAGGATGCCGCGCGTGTTCCAGGCTTTCATCGCGGCCGCTGGGAAAACCTCAGCTTCATGCCGAGAATAGCCATCGCTTCCAGCGCCGTAATCGTATTGGCGATGATGATCGGCCACCCGGCAATCAGGATCCCGTACGCGATCCACAGCAGCACGCCGACCAGGAAAATCGTGTAGGTGGACGCCGAAATCGCGTGCGCGGAGCGCGTGCGCCAGATTCGAAGCAACTGCGGAAAGAACGACGCAGTCGTCAGCACGGCTGCCGTACTGCCGAGGAAGTCGGCTACCGGGCTGGAAGCGATTGTCATGGGGTAACCATCGGACGTCGGCAACAGGAAGTGCGCAGATCAACTCGCCATCATGCCATATCCGAGTGCTGCGATGATTCGTCGAGCGATCCGATCATCTGCTGCCCATTCATTGCCCGAGGCGCCCCGTCCGCCTTCAGCTGGACCTTTGTTGCCCCCGAGGCACAGCTGATGGACCGGCGGGGCCGTACCATCGGTAGGCATGGGGCCGGGCCGTCGTGGGAGTTCAGGATGGCAGCGGCGTGGTGGGACAGGTTGTGTGG
>Ga0302157_10002096_pt1 | contig 23717 bp, 18 predicted proteins | sample I_Bog_N3_3_FD_193502 | JGI IMG/M metagenome (GOLD analysis project Ga0302157, IMG submission 193502) | Peat permafrost microbial communities from Stordalen Mire near Abisko, Sweden - I_Bog_N3_3 | ecosystem: Environmental > Terrestrial > Soil > Wetlands > Peat | place: Sweden: Abisko, Stordalen... | reverse complement strand
TACGGCGATGACGACGTGCCCGAGGTGACCCCTGAGTTGAAGGCGAAGAAATTGCGGGCCGAGGAGCTGACCACCATGGCCGAGGTCGCCTACTTTGAAGTCTTGAGTGACGAAGAGCGTCAGGCCCTCTATGACGGGGCGATGGTGATGAACGCCGCCTTGCAGGATCCCGTCGCGGTGACCGTCTAGTCCATGAACGTACGGGGAATCCCTCGCTCGACGCGGTCCCGTCTGCTCTTGCTACTGACCGCCGCCGGGTCCGTCGAGATCCTCTGGGCGATTTACATCGGTCTGTACCTGCCGCCCCACTACGTGGCGAACCATTGGAACGTCGCGTGGGTGGGTCTGGACGTCGCTCAGATCACGATGTTGTTCGCCACGGCCTGGGCGGCCTGGCAGCGACGCGCCATCCTTTCGCTCTTCGCCACTTCCGCGGGGACGCTGCTGATCATTGACGCGTGGTTCGACGTCACCACGGCGCGTCGCGGTGACGTCGTTCAAAGCATCTTGTTCGCGGGGCTGCTCGAATTGCCGTGGGCGATCGTGCTCTTCTGGCTTACGCGCCGCACGATTCGCCAGATTTCACACGTGCGTTACGACGACGTGGCGATGACCAAGATGATGATCCCCGACGAGGAGACCAAGCCTTTTCTCTAATCGAGCTTCGCCCCTTCGAGCTCGAGCAGGAAGCGCTTGACGGGTTCGCCCCCGCCGTAGCCACCTATGCCGTCCATGGCGACGACTCGGTGACAGGGCACGATCACGGGCCAGGGGTTGGCGTGGTTCGCGTTGCCGACCGCGCGCATGGCCCGTGGGCGTTTCACGGCGCTCGCGATCTGGGTGTACGTGCGAACCTGGCCGTAAGGGATCCGCTCGAGTGCGTGCCAGACGTCGTGTTGGAACTTCGTGGCGACGACCGGCGAGAGTCGTACGTCGAAGTCGCGGCGCTTGCCTGCGAAGAACTGTTCGAGTTGCTTGGCGGCGTCGCGCACGCAGCGAGGTGGCGTGCCCGCGCTCGCGCGACCTCGTTCGTGCGGCAGGCAAATACGCGTGACGCCCTGGTCGTCGCCTTCGACGCCCCAGACGCCGACGGGTGAGTTGACGTTCATCCGGAAGGGTTTCATGAATCTCTTTCTAGCGCGAGTACCGTCGAGAAGTGGAACACATCTCGGTGAAAAACGCAGCGATCACGCTATCGGTCCAGGTGGACGGCGAGGGCCCCACGATTCTGTTGCTGCACGGCTGGCCCGACACGTCGGCCGTGTGGGACCAGGTGGCGCCCGCCCTCGTGGAGAACGGGTATCGGGTCGCGGTACCCGACCTGCGCGGCTGCGGGCGTAGCTCCAAGCCCGAGGGCACCGCGAACTACGCCATGCATCTGCTGGTCTCTGACTTGAACGAGATCGTTCGTGCGCTCGAGATCGAGAAGGTGAGTCTCGTGGGTCACGACTGGGGCGCCAATCTCGCCTGGGTAACGACCGCGTACGAGCCTTCGATGGTCGAACGACTCGTCGCGGTGTCGGTGGGACACCCGACGTCGTTCCGCTCGGCGGGTCTCGAGCAACAGATCAAGAGTTGGTACACGCTGCTCTTCGCGCACGAGGGTCTCGGTGAGGCGTTCCTGCGCAAAAACGATTACGAGGCGATGCGAAAGTGGCTGGGCCATCCCCGTGTCGAGGCGGTCATCGAAGAACTCGAACGTGATGGTCAGATGTCGGCCCACCTGCAGTGGTACCGAGCGAACATCCCGCCCGAGGCGTTCGTGGCGCGACCCCCCGTGCTGCCCCCGATTCAGGCGCCGACCCTGGGCGTATGGTCGAGCGGCGACGCGGCGCTGTGCGAGCGCCAGATGACCGACTCGGCCGTGTACTGCGCACAAGGTTTCACCTATTCGCGACTCGAAGGCGTCGGTCACTGGATCCCCCTCGAGGCCGCGGCGCAACTCGTGGAACAAATTGTGACATTCGTACCTAGGCGGTCGCGACCTTTCGATTCGTAGCGTCGAAGAGGGCTGCTAGAAACAGAGTTATGAAAATTGCGCTCTTTAGAGAGTCGCGTGCCGGAGAGACTCGCGTCGCGCTCACGCCCGACGCCGTCAAATCCCTGGTGGGCGACGGCTGGGAAGTGGTGGTACAGCGCGCAGCGGGTGCTCGCTCGCACTTCACCGACGAGGCCTACCAGGCCGTGGGGGCGACGATCGCGGACTCGCCCGCGGGCGAGGTAAATCTCCGCGTCAACCCTCCGACGCTCGACGAGGTGAAGTCACTGCCCGAAGGTTCGCTGCACCTGTCGTTCCTCTCGCCGTTGCTCGCCCAGGACATCGTCAAGGCCCTTAACGACCGTCGCATCACCGTCCTCTCCTTTGACCTATTGCCACGCATCTCCAGAGCCCAGTACATGGACGCCCTCTCGAGTCAGGCGACGGTCTCGGGTTATCGCGCCGCGCTCGCCGGCGCCGAGCACTTCGATCGCTTCTTCCCGCTGTTGACCACGGCAGCGGGAACCATTCGTCCCGCCAAGGTGCTCGTCATGGGCGTCGGGGTCGCGGGCTTGCAGGCGATTGCTACGGCCAAGCGCTTGGGTGCCAAGGTCCGTGCCTACGACGTACGTTCCGCGGCCAAGGAAGAGGCCGAGTCCGCGGGTGCGGTCTTCGTCAAGCTCGGGGTCACCGCCGACGCCGCCGGCGGTTACGCGCGCGAATTGACCGACGAGGAGCGCGCCCAACAACAAGCGGCGTTGCTCGGTGAAGTCGCCGCGGCGGACGTCGTGATTACCACGGCCGCCGTGCCGGGGCGCAAGTCGCCGATCCTGCTCACCACCGCGATGGTCGAAGCCATGGGCGAGGGTTCGCTCGTGATCGACATGGCCGCTGACGGTGGCGGCAACTGCGAACTCACCAAAGCCGGCGAGGTCATCGAGCATCGCGGCGTACGCGTCGTGGGACTCTCGAACCCGCCCGCCGAGATGGGCGCGTCGGCGAGTTTCATGTTCGCCAACAACGTCTTGAAGTTGCTCGCCTTGTTCGGTGCGAAGGGCCAGTTGAGCCCGGACTGGAACGACGAGGTCGTCATCGGGGTCACCGTCGCACGCGACGGGAAGGTAAATCACGCCCCTACGGCTGAGGCGCTCGGTGTCGAGCACGTGGCCATTACCCCTGAAGTGAAGGAGAACGCCTGATGGGCAACACCCTCTTGCAGTACGCCACCGTCTTGATGCTGAGCATCTTCGTGGGCATCGAGATCATCTCCAAAGTGCCCAGCATTTTGCACACGCCTCTCATGAGTGGCTCGAACGCGATCCACGGTGTCATCGTCGTGGGTTCGATGCTCATCCTCGGCGCGGCCAACACGAACCTTGAAGAGGTCCTCGGATTCCTCGCCGTCCTGCTCGGCACGCTCAACGTGGTGGGTGGTTTCGTCGTGACCGACCGGATGCTCGAGATGTTCAAGCCCAAGCCCAAGGCGGCTCCCAAGAGCACTGACGAGGTAAGTCAATGAGTCGTGAAACCCTGATCGACCTCTTCTACCTCTTCTCGGCCACGACCTTCGTCCTCGCCTTGAAGGGTCTCGGGAGTCCCAAACGCGCGCGCTACGGCAACATGGTCGCCGCCTTCGGGATGCTCGTCGCCGTCGTCGCGACGTTCTTCAAGTACGTCGACGGACACCCCTTGCACCACGTATGGCTCATCCTGCTCGCCATGCTCATCGGCGTGTTGGTCGCGGTGCCAGTCGCGCGCTTCGTCAAGATGACCGCGATGCCCCAGTTGGTGGCGATCTTCAACGGTGTCGGTGGTGGCGCCGCGTGCCTGGTGTCGATCACCGAGTTCGTGCACATCAAGGCCAGCCACCCCGCGACCTACGTCACCCTCGAAGTACTGCTCGGCGTCCTCATCGGTACGGTCTCCTTCTCGGGATCGGCGATCGCCTTCGCGAAACTCCAGGAGTTGGTGACCGGGCGCCCGATCACCTACCCCGCCCAGCAGTTCATCAACGCCATCATCGGCGCGGGTGCGTTGGTGCTCATCGTCGTCATCCTCGTTACGGGATCCGAAGTGCTGCTGTGGATCTTGTTGCTGCTGGCCTTTGTCTTGGGCATCGCCTTCGTGTTGCCCATCGGCGGCGCGGACGTGCCGGTGCTGATCTCACTGCTCAACGCGTTCACCGGTCTCGCGGTCGCGGCCTCGGGCTTCACGCTCGGCTCGAACCTGCTCATCGTCGCGGGTACCTTGGTCGGCGCCTCGGGTATCTTGCTCACCCGCCTGATGAGTAAGGCCATGGGACGCAGTCTTTCTAATGTGCTGTTCTCCGCCTTCGGTTCGGTGATCACTGCGTCGGGTGACACCACTCGCGACGACGGCCGCACTGTGCGCTCGGGCAGCCCCGAGGACGCGGGCGTGATGTTGAACTACGCCAGTCGGGTCGTCATCATCCCGGGTTACGGCCTCGCCGTCGCCCAGGCCCAGCACGTCGTGCGCGAGCTCGCCGAAGAGCTCGAATCCAAGGGCATCGAGGTCTTCTTCGCGATCCACCCCGTGGCGGGTCGTATGCCCGGTCACATGAACGTGCTGCTCGCCGAGGCGAACGTGCCCTACGAGCAACTGATCGAGATGGACGAGGCGAACGCGGAGCTCAGTACCGCCGACGTCGCGCTCGTGGTGGGCGCGAACGACACGGTGAACCCCGCGGCGGTCGACGACAAGACGTCGCCCATCTACGGCATGCCCATCATCCACGCCGACCTCGCGGAGAATGTGTTGTTCCTTAAGCGCTCGATGCGTCCGGGCTTCGCGGGCATCGAGAACGAACTGCTCTACAACCCCAAGACGACGCTGATCTTCGGCGACGCGAAGGACACGCTCACGAAGATTCTCGCCACCGTCAAGACCGGCTAGGGACTACGACGTGGCCTTGAGCCGAGAAGTGAAGAAGATCAGGATGTCCTCTAAGGCCTTGCGCGTTGGCGATCCTTCGGCGTCGGAGTAGTCCTCGGTGAGCACCGAGTGCGCACCCTTTCGATAGCCCCACGGGTTGGCCTCGGAAGAGTCGATCTCCACGCCCATGAAGTTGTCGCCGAGTTCACCGCGTAGCCGGGCGAATCGCTCGGCGGGAGCGGCCTTGTCGCCGGTGAATCGCAGGCCCATCACGCACAGTCCGTCATCGACACGCTTCTTCACCACCTTGAGGTCGGCGTCACTGATGCCCAGGTCGCTGCGGCGCGATTTGTTGACCGGCATCGGCAACGAAGGCTGACTAAGCACGGGCGCGAGCATGACCTCGTCCACGCTCATCGCGAGTGCGAAACCGCCGGTCAGACACATCCCCACCGCACCCACCCCGGGTCCCCCGCACGCAGCGTGTTCGTGGGTCGCGAGCGCGCGCAAGTACTTCGTGATCGGGCTGGTCTTGGCGGTGGCGAACATGGTGAACTCGCGACTGACGCAGCCGTGCAGCATTGACCTCAAGGCGTAGGGCACGGTCATCTCCTCGCCGGCGGTGCCAAAAAGGTTGGGCAGTACGGCCGTGAAGCCGGCGGCCGCGACTTTGCGGCCGAACGCCGCCACCAGGGGCGTGATGCCGGGCACTTCGTGGATGACGATCACCGCCGGACCGCTGCCCGCGCGGTAGACGTCGTGGGTCTGCCCCTCGGCGCTGAAGGACGTCCTCTCGAAACCGTCGAGCGCGTGCTCGCCGCGGTGCTTGGCCATTGGTTCCTCGCTTGGTCGAACTACGCAAAGTTAATCAGTTAACTCGTTCAGTTTCGTGATGACGCCGACGTCGAGGGTCACGGCGGCGGCGGCGTTCGCGCTGATTTGTTCCGGCGTCGAGGCGCCCGCGATGACCGAACTCAACTCGGGGTGGCTGAGCAGCCAGGAGTAGGCCAGCGTGAGCAGCGGCACGTCGATCTCGGCGGCGTAGTTGAGCAGCGCGGTGACCTTCGCCTGCAGTTCGTCGCTGAGCCAGTGGGCGCTGCGGTCCGAAGCCATGGTGGCGAGGCGGGTGCCGGCGGGCGGTGGTTCACCGGGATGGAACTTGCCCGTCAAGAGCCCGTTGGCCAGGGGATAGAAGGGCAGGAATCCGAGTTGGAGTTCCTTGCAGGCCTTGAGGACCCCGTCGCGCTCGGGTTCGCGCGCGAGCAGCGAGTACTGGTTCTGGACCGACACGAAGCCGGCCCGGGTGCCCGCCGCGGTCTTCGCCTCGGACAACTGGGTCGCCGTCAGATTCGAACAGCCGATCTCGCGGACCTTGCCTTCGGCGATCAGGCCCTGGAGTGCATTGAGCGTGTCACCGATCGGGACCGTCGTGTCGGGATAGTGCAGCTGATAGAGATCGATGTGGTCCGTGCCGAGTCGGCGCAACGAGTCCTCGCAGGCGGACCTGACGTAGGCGGGTTTGGCGCCGAAATGCGTGTCGTCGATGGGCATGCCGAACTTGGTTGCGATCACCACGTCCTTGCGGCGTTTGCCCAGGGCCTTGCCCAACAGCACCTCTGAACGGGTGGCGCCGTAGATGTCGGCGGTGTCGAAGAAGTTGACGCCCGCGTCGAGAGCGGCGTGCACGACCTTGGTCGTGCTCTTGTGGTCGAGGCGCGATCCGAAGTTGTTGCATCCCAGACCGACCACCGAGACCTCGAGGGATCCGATTGTTCGCTTGTCCATTGCCTTCCTTTGCTCGAAAAGAAGCATACGCAGGATGGATCACGTTGTTTCAATCGCTCGAGAGTGGCTAGTACGATGGTGTCAGAACGAAGGAGTCGTGATGAAGGTCACCGTTGACTACGACCTGTGTACCAGTAACGCCGTGTGCATGGGCATCGCGCCCGAGATCTTCGAAGTTCGCGACGACGGCTTCCTCTACGTCTTGAACGAGAATCCTGGTCCGGAATTCGACGAGCGCCTGCGCGAGGCGGTCGCCAGTTGTCCTAACGGCGCCATCTCCATCGAGGAGTAGTCGATGGCCGGACCTCGGGTCCGCTTCGCGCCGTCGCCCACTGGTTACTTCCACGTGGGTTCGGCGCGGTCGGCCCTCTTCAACTGGTTCGTGGCGCGTCACGACCCCGAGGGCGTGTTCATTCTTCGCATCGAGGACACCGACGAGAGTCGCAACCGTGAGGAGTGGGTCGACGGCATCGTCTCGGCCATGGCGTGGCTCGGACTGGACCTAGACGAGGGTCCCTTTCGACAGAGCGACAATGCTGCTGCGCACGCGCTTTCGATCACCAGGCTGCTGGCGGGCGGTGACCTCTACTACTGCGATTGCTCGACCGAAGAACTCGTGGCGCGAAAGGGTGAGAACAAGACGCCCGGCTACGACGGGTTCTGTCGCGAGCGAGGACTCGAACGAGGGCCCACCACCGCGATTCGCTTCAAGACGCCGCGCGAGGGTCACACGATCGTCCACGACCTCATTCGCGGCGACGTCGACTTCGCCAACAACACCATTGACGACTTCGTCGTCGCCAAGTCCTCGGGGGTTGTGCTCTACGCCCTGGCGAACGTGACCGACGACCGCAACGACGCCATCACGCAGGTCATCCGCGGTGAGGAGCACTTGTCGAACGCCCCCAAGCAGATGTTGCTCTGGGAGGCGCTCAACCGCGTGTCCGACTCACCCGTGTCGCTGCCCTCGTACGCGCACCTGCCGCTGCTCGTGAACGAGCAGCGAAAGAAGCTTTCCAAGCGCAAGGACCCCGTGGCGACCGAGTCCTACCGCGATCAGGGCTATCTCTCATCCGCATTCGTGAACTACCTCGCGTTGCTCGGATGGAGCCCGCGCGGGGACGAGGAGATCGTCGCGCTCGCCACGATGATCGAGCAGTTTCGTCTAGAGGACGTCTCGCACTCACCGGCGTTCTTTGACGTGAAGAAGATGACCCACATGAACGGCGAGTACATCCGAGCGCTGGGCGTCGAGGACTTCGTCGACGCGTGTGCGCCGTGGGTACGACCGGGAGACTGCGCGTGGCGACCGAGTGACCGCGAGCCGCCCTGGCCCGCCGCGCAGTTCGACGAGGTGCTCTTTACTCGAGTCGCCCCGCTGGTTCAAGAGCGCGTGACGACCCTCGGCGAGGTACCGGCGATGGTCGCCTTCTTCTTCTGCGAGCCGCTCTCGTATGACGAGGCGGCGTTCGCCAAGACCATCGGTGAGGACCCGCTCGGCCAGGCCCTGCTCGCGCTGGGCATCGAGCGACTCGCGGACGCCCCTTGGGACGCCGCGTCGCTGCACCAAGAGGTCGTCGAGATCGGCGAGGCACTTGGTCTCAACTTGCGCAAGGCCCAAGCGCCCATCCGTTGTGCCGTGACGGGCACGCTGGTGGGACCTCCGCTCTTCGAGTCCCTCGAGATACTGGGTAAGGAGAAGTCCCTTCGCCGACTTCGCGAGGCGCTCGAGCGGGTGTCGGCTTGATCTTCGGTCCCTTCAAGTTGGTGCTGCGCATCATCTCGCTCGTGCTGAGCGTGATCGTGCTCTACTTCGCGGTCACCTTCGTGCAGATCTGGCTCACGGGCCACCACCATTCGAGCGCCAAGGCGCAAGCAATCCTCGTCTTCGGTACGACCGAGGACAATGGCGTACCCTCGCCCGAACTGAAGGCACGGCTCAACCACGCGCTGCACCTCTTTCGAGAACAGCGCGCACCGTGGGTGGTGGTCACGGGCGGGAACCGTCCCGGCGACAACTTCACCGAGGCGGGCGTGTCCGCGACGTACCTGGAACAGCACGGCGTTCCGGCGGCCGACATCCTCAACGGTTTCGGCGATGACACCTGGCAGAACGTCTCGACGGCGCTGCCCACGATGAAGGCGCACCATGTCGTCTCCGTGCTCACGGTGACCGATCCGTTTCACGAGTATCGCGCCATGGCGATCTCCTCGTCCCAGGGCCTGCGGCCTCTTCCGTCACCGGTACCCAATTCGCCGACGATCAAGCACTCGCTCTGGAAGTACTACTTGAAGGAGACCTTCGACGTGGGGGTCGGACGCATCGTCGGTTACGGGCGACTGAGCTCGTGGACCACGGGTGCGCCCAAGGTGTACCACAAGTTGTGATCCGAATCCCCGTAGGGGAAGTACTTCGAGGCCGGGACAGTCGTCTGGCGACATATTTGCGGGTCCTATAAGATTGCCAAGCCCTTCGGGGGTGGTGTAATTGGCAACACAACTGGTTCTGGTCCAGTTATTCAGGGTTCGAGTCCTTGCCCCCGAGCGATTGCGACGTGCGTTGGACGCAGGTCGTTTTCATGGTCCCATCGTCTAGTGGCCTAGGACATCACCCTCTCAAGGTGGAGGCACGGGTTCGAATCCCGTTGGGACTGCTTTTGAAATCTGTCGGGACATCGTGAACAGCTGAACCTGTGCAGGTTATCTGAATCCGTCTCCCTTTGGTTGGTAGTCGCGATTGGGGTCCATTCTCGTCTCGCCAATGAACTGACCGTCTTCGGTCGCGAAAGTGACCACATCATCGAGGACGTAGAGACGAATTCGTGCACCTCGGTATTTCCAGCCCACGTTGAGGTGGCGAAGTCGACCCAGGTAGCGCAGCGTCACGTGACCACGCACGTCAACGACGTCCTCGCGGATGCGCCAGTGGGGTTCGTAGATCAGCGTGTGGGGTTTCGCCTTGGCGCGCGCGTTATAAGCGACGCTCGGCGTGCGCCGACCAATCGCGCGGTGCGGTCGCACGTCGTTGTAATAGGCAACGACGTTCTCCAAGATCATCTGGAGCTCGCCCAGCGTCGCCGCGGGTCGTTTGGCGAGGAAACCCTTCAAGGTGCGGTGCCAGCGCTCGACCTTTCCCTGGGTCTGGGGATGGTAGGGGCGCGAGTGCTTGTAGAGCACGCCCGCGGCCATGAGGTCGCTCTCGAAGCCGCTTCGTCCACCGCGGGCTTCCGCGTTATAGATTGCACCATTGTCCGTCAACACGCTCGCCGGCGTGCCGAATTGCGCGCTGGTCTGGGCAAAGAGACGCCGTACGTGTTCGCCGTTGACCGTGGGGTAGGCGCGTGCGCACAGCACCAGGCGCGAGTGGTCGTCGAGGAACGTGAGGATCTCGACCCCGGTGCCGTCACTTAAGTGCCAGTGGGTCATGTCGGACTGCCAGCACTCGTTGGGTAGGTCCGCCTCGAAGCGGATGTAGGACGACTTCGGTCGCTTCTTCGGCGCGGGCGTGACGAAACCACGTCGCGTCAAGATGCGCTGGATCGTCGAGACCGACGGCGCAGCCAGACCCTCGCGCAGCAGGTGGGTCTTGATCGTGTCGGCCCCGGCGTCGGTGCCTAAGTCCACGAGCTCCTTGCGCAGTTCGATGATCCGGTCCTCGACCTGAGGTGGCGTGGCGTTCTGGTTCGAGTGGGGACGCTTCGAGCGGGCCTCAAGGCCCGCCGGGCCCTCTTGTCGGTAGCGCTTGACGAGCGTGCAGACCCAGGCCGGCGAGACCCCGTATTTTTTGGCCGTGGCGCGAACCCCCAGACCCTGGGAGACCACCGACGCCACAAGAATCTCGTTTTTGACCATGAAACACCCCCACCAGAGTGTTCACGATGTCCCGACAGATCCGTTCATTATCTTGTGAAGGTAGAGACCGTTGGGACTGCTTTTGACCTGAACCCCGTTTGACGGACCACGCTTATGAAAGTTGGGCCTGGGTTTGGTTTCGGGTCAAGTGTAGATCTCTAAATTCGCTGGGGGTCATGTAGTCGCGATTGAGGTCAATTCGCGTCTCGCCGATGAACTCGCCGTCCTCACTCACGACGCGCACGTGCGCGTCGATGACGTAGAGACGCACTCGTTCGCCGCATCGGGTCGTGGCTTCCGCTTGGGTCCATGATCCTGCATTCTTTCTTGACGAGTTCTGATTCGTGTCAGGGATGAAATCTCTACATGCTGATGCCATCGTGCACAGCCCCATCTCCTTCAAGCGCCGAGGCGTCTTCTTGACCCAGTGCGCCTTGGCCTACGCATGATGACATTTCTCGGACGGAATGGATTTTTCAGCGCCTTCGAGTTATTGGATGATGAGCTTGGAAGGATGGGAATCGATGCCGATCTTTTTATCGTTGGTGGAGCCGCGATGGCCGTGGCGTACGATGCCCGCTGGGCAACTACTGACGTCGACGCGGTATTCGTACCATCGAAGGAGGTACGCATCGCCGCGTCGCGAGTGGCTCAAGAACGTGGTCTCGAAGAGGATTGGCTCAATGATGGGTGAAGGGATTTCTCCCCGGCGAAGACGTAGAACAGGTAGGTGTCTTTGAAAGAACGAACCCGCGTCGCGGCCGCTTCGCCCAAGTTCTTACGGGCGATGAAGTTGATGGCCTCTCGCTCGGAGCGAGATATCGATGATATTAAAACCCTGTACGAAATCTGCGGGCTGAGGACGGCACAAGAGGGATTGGCAGCACTCGAATCTTCTTACCCTCAAGATCGGATACTTCCTCGGGTGCAGTTCTTGCTGCAGGAATCATTTCCAGAGCCTCCGCGCCCGTCTAAAGACAACGCCTTGTCTCTCTAACGTGAAACTCTGGCACGGGGCTACTGGGGTTCGAGCGCGCGGCGGCAATTGGTCGAGGTCAGCGCCCAGTTCGCCAAGGGCCACTGCGTCTTCGGCGAGCAGACGCTGCGCTACCGTCGCGGTGTCGTGGGCGGGGGGATCTCCCAGGACGGTAGAGCCCTCCCTCGTCGGATGTCCTCGCCAGCCCTCCAAGTCCTTGATGAGCGGCGGCGCCCCAAGGAGCCGTCCAAGCGGGCGGTCGCCCTCGTCAAGGCGCTTTACTTCGCGAAGTGCCTCGTCAGCGGCAAGTTCGCTGACGACGTTGAGTGACGTCGCCTGGTCGAGTCGTAACGATTCGTTCACGAGCGTGGTCGCGCTACAACGTTCCTCTCGTAGCGCCGCGCTCAAATGGTCCAGCGGGCTAGGAGATTTTCCCAACTTAGCCAATCACCGGCTCGCCGCTTTCGGCTTCGAGGTCCCCGTCCGCCTCGGCCCAGGCCGTCATGCCCCCTTCGAGGTTCACGACGTTAAATCCCTGTTCAAGCAGGAAATTTGCCGCGCGCGCCGAACGTCCGCCGGACCTACAGACGCACACGATTCGACGATCTTTCGCTAGATCATCGAGATGATCAGGGACTTCAGCCAGAGGCACGTGCAGGGCCCCTGGCGCGTGGCCGAGATCGAACTCGGTGTCCTCTCGCACGTCGAGTAAGAGTGCACCCTGGGCGACGAGCTCGCGCGCCTGATCAACGTCGACATTCACCAAATCTGCCATTATTTGAGCCTTTTCCTGACGTCGCTGGACCCCAGCGGGGGCGACCTGCCCCTACACTTTCATCGTGGCTACTGACCTTATTTCCTTCATCAGCACCACTGAACTTACGCCACGGCTCGACGGTGATCCCTCGCTCTACATGATCGACGTGCGCGACCCCGACGAGGTGGCAGAGTGGCAGATCCCCGGCGTGCACAATATTCCCCTGTCGAGACTGCCGTCGCTGGTCCACGAGATCCCTCGCGACAAGGACCTGGTCATGATCTGCGCCAAGGGCGCGCGCGCCCAACAAGGAGCCGAGATTCTGGCGAAGATCGGTATCGCGAACCGGGTCCTCGAGGGCGGGATGGCCGCCTGGGCTCGAACCTACGACCACGTCGAGGGCGACTTTGGTGGCGCCATCGTGGTCCAAATCCGTCGGCGAGGCAAGGGTTGCCTGTCCTACCTGATCGGCGCTGGTGAATCCGCGGTCGTGATCGATCCCTCCCTTGACCTGGACCAGTATCTCAACGTCGCGCGCGAACACGGATGGAAGATCACCCACGTGCTCGACACCCACCTGCACGCCGATCACCTGAGCGGCGCGCGCGACCTCGCCAAGACGACCGGGGCCGCACTCTGGCTCAATCCCGCTGATCCGTTCGACTTCGACTTCGAGCCCCTGAGTGACGGTCGCACTATCGAGCTGGTGCCTGGAGTCAAAATCACGGTGTCCTCGGTGAGTGTGCCAGGACACACGGAGGGTTCGACGATGTACCAGTTGGGCGAGTTCGCCATCTTCACTGGTGACACCTTGTTTCTCGAGAGCGTGGGACGACCGGACCTCGCCGATCAGGCGGAGTCGTTCGCGCACAATCTTTATTGGAGCCTGCACGAACGGGTCCTACCCCTCGGTGACGAGATAATGGTCTTTCCCGCCCACTACGGCGCGGGGGTCAGTGTGCGATCGAACGAATTCGTCGCCAAACCGCTCGGTGCGCTTCGACACGTGTTACCGGCGCTCGCCCTGGACGAGCAGGACTTCGTGGATTGGGCCATGGCCCACGTCACGGATCGGCCGCCCAACTACCAGACCATCGTTCTCGTGAACGCAGGCAGAGCGCCAGTCGGCGACAGCGCGGAGTTGGAGTTAGGGCCCAATCGCTGCGCTATCGCGTAGCCGCGGTACGCCGCGGTCGAGGGCGTCGCACATACTCTTCGGTGCATGTCGTTTCCCAATTGGCGAGGAATCATTTCGTCTTGTCGTAAACTGGGGGAAAAGAGAGCAAAGCCCTTGTGCCGTAAGGCTTTTCGCGATACCTGCCCGCGGGCGTCTCGCGAGATTGGAGAGTGAATTGATCCGCCACTTCGAGCGATGTCAGTTCGCTGAGGATGAAAACCCTTTCAAACAAGGGATTACGACTACGTAACAATTTGTGATAGCCGCGCCGCGGACGATATGAATCTACTTACTTTTTAGGAAAACTTGTCCTTCATCAGGGAATACCAAGTGTGCTGTAGAGCACCTTCGAATGTTATTTCGATGTGGCATAGGACCGGCGGTATTCGCTTTGGAAAGGATGGCTACCTATACTTGGCAATGAGGAAACGGCCGTGTCTTATCACGAGGCCCTCCTTGTGATGGATGTCGCTGTACCGCAATGTCTTTAAATTAAAGGCTGACGAGAGTCAGCCCCTATAAATGGAGTTACACACTATGAAAACCACGAACGAAGGATTCCTTGTGAATACTTTGCGTCGGATTCCTCGACACGGGGTAAAGGCTCTCGCAGCCGGCGCCGTGTTGATTGCCGCGGCGCTGCCGTTGGCAGTGGCATCCAGCGCGGGTGCCGCACCGACTCCTCCAACACTCACCGGAGTATGGTCGCAGACCTCTGCTCTGAATGATCACCTTGCTTCGACGGTGACGGCTGGCACTACTACCAGCATCACCTTGGCGGTGGCGGCGAGCATGACCGCTGGCGAGCTCATTGTGGACAGCGATACTAATGGAGTTCTTGGCACTGTGTCAGCCTCCACTGTCACGTCAACCACTGTGGTCCTGGCCGCTCCTGCGCAGACGTCTGGCACCATCGGCGACGCTATTGGTGAATTCGCACCACTGCCCGGCGTTGGTGAAGGTGGGGCTCCTGTTGCGGGCGTGCCTTTCGCCTTCTCCGGTGCTGGCTTCATCGCGAACGGTAGCAACGTCTCGCTTGCTTCAGGCGACGCTGACCTTGCGTTCTCTGGCGTAACCGAAGTATCGGCTACTTGGGGAACTGCAAGTCTGCACACACCTGGTGCGACTACGAGCGGACCTGCGAGCCTGACGTTGACTGATGTCAATGGCACCTCGAACACGCTTGCTGCGGCATTCACGATTGACCCAGACCCGACGGTGACGGCAGTTCTGCCTAACACCATCACGCAAGGTGCTAACAACCCGATCACAGTCATCACTGGAACGAACTTCGCGGCGGGAGCTGTTGCATTCTTCAACAGCACCGTTGACGGTACGCCCCTTGGTGCTGGAAGCGCCGGCGCTGGCTATGCCTGCACGGCTGTCACGGCCACGAACTGCACCCTTGCAGCGAGCGACTTCGCGGCGGTTAACGGTGTGACTGGTCCTGCGACACCCGGCACGTACGCGATCACCATTGTCAACACTGATGGTGGCCAGGGTACGTCGGCTGGAATCTACACGGTGACTGCCTACGGCATAACGAACGTCAGCCCTTCGGCGTTGCCACTCAACGGTGGTGCTTCGACGGTTGACCAGTTCCTCACGGTTTCGGGGGCTGGCTTCGAGTATGGAGCGAACATCTCGATCGCCCCTGACGCTGGACCTCCGACTGGTTTGTCAATCGTCCCCGCCGGCACGTTGGTGACGAGTGCGACCTCAATTACCCTTGAGGTTGCCGAGGCTGTGGGTGCTACTACTGGTCGTTGGGACATCACTGTTGCCAACACGCAACTTGGTGGTAACAACGCGACGTACACCCTCGCCAACGCCCTTGGTGTTGACGAGGCGTCAGCCGTTGCTCCTACCATCACTGCTGCGACGACCTCAGCGGTCCTCAACACGGGTGGTGTGGCCGCTACGACGACCATCACCGGTACGGGCTTCAGCCAGTACTCGACGGTTTCGTTCTACGCGCCTGGTTCATCGGTTGCTTCGACGTTGGTCACCTCTCCCTACGTTGCTGGTAACACTGGCACGTCGCTGACCGCTTCTGCGGTTGCGGCGAGTGGCGCTACTGCCGGTTCGTACGGTGTCTCGGTGAGCGGTAGTTCGCACTTTGCGGGCGCTCTTTCTGTCGCAGGTCCTGTGATCACCTCACAGACCGCTCTGACGGTTGGAACCCCAGTCGGCAGCGTTGTTACGTTGACCGGTACTGGCTTCGCGAACACCGACGTGGGTGCATTCAACGCTGGTCCTGGTGGCCTCGCGGGCATCATCTCCTACGTCAGCGCAACCACGCTGAACTTCGTTGTGACGTCATCGCCCACGGCGGCAGACATCACCGCTGCTGCGGTAGCGACCCCGAATGTGGTCGTGACCCAGACGGTGGGAGCGAACACCACTGTTTCACCCGCCTTCAAGTTGGTCGTCTCGCCCGGTCCCGTGGTTAACCTCGCAGTGACGTACGCAACGGCGCCCATCAATGATGTGGGTGTTGGCGCGACCGCTCAGGTCGTGGTGTTCCACGGTACCGGTTTTGGTACTGGCGTGACGATCGGTAGCTTCGTGAACGGCAGCAACATTGCTGACCCGAACGTGACGGCAACCGTGGTGAGCGTGAACACAACTGGTACGGCCATCACGGCCACGATTGCAGTCGCCGCTGGCGACGCCAACATTGCTGATGGTTACACCGTGACCAACACCAACGGTGGCATCACCAAGATCTCTGCGATCTCGTACCCAGTTATCCTCGCCCCCGGTCCCACCATTACGACGGTGACCCCGGCGACTGCAGTTGCGAGCACGACCGCATCGTTCACCATCGCTGGTACGAACTTTGAGGCCGGCGCGAAGGTTGTTGCTTCCGCTGACGGCACCTGTGGTGTCGCCACGGTTACCACGGCTACCTCCCTTACCGTGAGTTGCACCTTTGGTGCCGCGACCGCTACGGCTGCGACGCTTGAAGTGGTGAACCCTGACGGTGGTCAGGCCAACTCGGCAGCGGTTATCCCTGCCTTGACGCCTCCCCCGGCTCCCGCGCCTCACGCGACGGGCGAAGCTGGTAACGGCATCGTTGGTCGTACCGTGAACATCGCGGTTGCTGGTGTTGGCTTCTACGGCCAGCCCACGGTCACGAGCACCGGTAACTCGGTCAGGGCCGTCGTGTCGAAGGACAACGGTACCCTGATGACGGTTCAAGTGACGGTCGGCAAGACGACGGGTCCAGGTGAGCACACGCTGACCTTCACCCTCGCCAACGGCAAAGTCTTCAAGGTGAACTACCTCATCGTTAAGTAGTCCTTGAGTTAGAAGTTTAAAGAAGGACCCCCCTCGAAAGAGGGGGGTCCTTCTTTATTGAAGGACTGGCGGTGGAAAGAAAGACCCCCCGAAGGAGGGGTGTCTTTAGGGTCCGAGCGAAATCCGAACGGAGGATCAGCGAGCGGCTTTGATGGCCCACGTGGACCCCTCGGGACCGTCCTTGACCTCGATACCCGCGTTCAGTAAGGCGTCACGCAATTGATCGGCCAAGCCGTACTGGCCCGCGACGCGAGCCTGATCGCGCGCGGCCAAGACACCCTGGATCAACGGCGCGGGGTCGATGAAGCCTTCCTTGCCCTGACCACTCAGGCGAACTAATTGGGCGAGGGCTTCGATTGCTTCTGGTCCACCGAGGAGTGCCCGCTGCGCCAGGTCGCCGGGCGTGGAGACGTGCTGGCTGGACTCGTCTGGTGACGGAACCGCTCGAACGGCGTCGCTCGTTCGAAGATCGTCGAGCGGCGTCGTGGAATCGTTTTCGAGTACCCGCACCGAAGCGTGATGGCGCCAGTAGCCCTGGGAGCGGCCCATCACGCGCAAGGTGTCGGCTTCGAAGTCGAGCAGGAGTGCTGTATGTTCATCAACCGCGAGGGTGGCGATGTCGTCGGGGAGTTGGCGCTCCATCAACTCGAGACGACGAAGTCCCAAGTAGCAGCAACTGGTGTCGTAGTTGCTGCCTTCATTGTTGTCGAAGTGCGGGATGACCACGCAGTGTAGCCCGAAGGGCGAAAGCAGGTCGAGGCCTTGATTCCAGTAGGGAGCGGTACCCACCTTATATATTTCGTAGATCGGTGGACTCCAGGCGCCCAACGTCGCCGCGGCGGCCGACGAGAAACAGAGAGTCCCGCCAGTCTGCAGGATGGTTCCGAGGTCGAGGTTCAACTCCAGCGGCAACCACTGGGCCACCGCGTAGCTGGGGCTACCGGGTCCTGCGAACACGTAATTAGCACCACGCACGTCCTGCTTGAAGACCGCACGCTCGATCTCGCTGGCGCCTTCGAAGGAAGGAAAATGGAGGGGAGTGAAGTCGGCGTGCAGGGAGGTGGCGAAATAACCGAGCAGCTTCTCGGTCATCTGGGGAACGTTCTCCTGGAAACCGTAGGCGGTGTCGATGGTGATCGCTCGCAGGTCGCCGCCGTGGCGCCTGAGGAGTTCTCGGTGCACCTTGGTCATTCCCGGAGCGGTCTCGCCCGATCCCAGGATCGCGAGTATTCCCTTGGTCATCATTGCATCGTACCGGGCGAGCCCCGAGCGATGGCCCTTGCTTTGACTAGGTTGGAACCGTGACGGGTGTCGTTTTCCAAGTCCGCGAGCGTTCCCGGGGCAACGTCACCTTTTCGATGATGCTCTGGGCGACCGCGATGGCCGCTGTGCTCTTCCTCTTCGAGTCGCGACTCGCCGACCGCGCCGACACCGCCTGGGCGGGCGTCGGCGTTACCGCACTTTTTGGTGTCTATCTCGGCTGGCGCCGGCGCGCGGCCGCGGTCTTCATCGCACCGTTCGTGAGTTGGTTGTTCGCCTGGTTCCCACTGTGGGTGGCGGCGATGATCCACGAGGGGGCCCTGCGAGGACTATTCTGGGGCCTCTTTCTCGTCACCGTGGGTTGGGTGCTCATTGGCTTCATCGAATTCGTCTGGCTCGGGGCGGTCGCGTTTCTCGTGCGCTCGCTGCGCGGTCCCTCGGGTCGCGGGGACGAGAAAGTCGTCATCTTCGGTCCCGACGACCACTGACGTCGAGCAGAACGTCCTCGACCAGGTATGTGATCACGTGAGCGTCGCGGCGAAGGCGTCCAGATTCTTGCGCCAGATCGCACGCAATATCGGCGAGGCGACCAGGGCTCCGAGCGGTCCGCCCAACCACCATGGGAAGAGAAGGTCCTCCCGCCAGGTGAGCAGCGTCCCCGTGCCGCGCGGCGACAGGGTGAACACCCCTCGACCGGCGACGACGCCGTGATGTTCGACGCCCATGGCCGCCTTTTCTACCCACGTGGTGATGGTCATCGCGTCGAGCAACGTGATCGGGCCGACCTTGGTGATGCAGCGAAACGACGTGCCCACACCTTCGCGTTGATCTGAATCAAAGGCAATGCTCACCGCGTCATGCATCCAACGCACGTGTCGTTCGATGTGGCGTAACTCCTCCCAGACCACGTGGGGACTCTGGGTCAGCGCACGCTCGACACGAATGCTGGTCACGGTGTCGTTACGGCGGGCGCGAGCCGGCGCCACTCGTTCCAGGGAATCGTCGCCAGATCGGCACCGAGCACCTGGAGGCACACGTGGTCCGCGCCCGCCGTGCGGTGTTCGTTGACCTTCGCGAGGACTGCGTCCGCGTCGCCGTGCACCACCATGGCCGCACAGAGCCTTTCGGATCCACCGCGCACGAAGTCCTCGTCGGAGAAGCCCAGCCGACGCCAACTATTGCGGTAGTTGTCAAGGCCGGTGTAGATCTCGAGATAGTCGTGCGCTCGCTCTAGAAACACCTCGTGGCTCTCATCCAGCACGACGGCCTGCTCCACCCCGATGAACTTGTCGCCCACCATGCTTCGTGCCAGCGCCGTGTGCTCGGGCGTCACGAGGTACGGGTGCACGCCGTCGGCGAGCGTGGCGCCCAGCTCGAGCATCTTGGGACCGAGCGCGGCGATGACTTTGGCGAACTCGTGGTCACCTTCGGGCGCGAACATCGGAGCGGCGTTCATCGCTTCGAGGTACTGGCGCATCTCTTCGAGGGGTGAAGCGTAGTCGTGGCCCCGCAGGCCCTTGACGAGCGGTTGGTGGCTCACGCCGAGGCCCAGCACGAAGCGGTCGTCGTAGGCGGCGTTGAGGGTCCTCGCCGCGTTCGCCGCGCTCACCGCGTCGCGGCCCCAGATGTTGGTGATGCCGGTGGCGACGGTGATACTCGACGTCGCGGCGAGCAGCAGGCCCGCGCTCGTGAAGGACTCGCGACTCCACGCTTCGGGAATCCACATCGCGGCGTAACCGAGCGATTCGAGTTCACTGGCGACCTCGCCGCTGCGCGCGGCGGGCAGTGACTCGTGGGTGCTCGTCCAGATCCCCACGGTGCCGCGGAGTCGTTCGAGGGCGAAAGGAAGTAGTGCCATGGACTGAATTGTAAGCAGTTTGCCTGGCGGGTCCCGTGGCGACCACAATGGTTCATGGCCTATGTGGTGGCGGCCATCTCCGCCTGGTTGGTACTCTCTGCGCTCACGGCGCTTCGACCCGGACGCCACGGTGTTTTCGCCGCCCTGGCCTACCCGGTTGGCTGGGCCGCGGGCGAACTGCCAGTCCAGGCCATCGTCGCCGAGGCGCTGCTGGTGGGACTGCTCGTCTGGTGGGGTTGGCCGCGCACGAGCTGGCTCGGCGTGCTGGTCGTGGTCCTCGTCGCGGTCGTGGTCGTAGAGAACCTCGCGCTCGTCGCCATCCAGTTCCACTCACGACAAGTGGTGCGTCGCGCGCTCGCGACGAGTCCTCGTGAGCCGTTGGAGTTGCCGCGCCCCGCCGAGGACCGATTCGGTTCCTGGTGGCGCACGGCGTTGCAAGTCCCCCTGCACCCTCGTGACATGCAACTGATCCGCAACGTCCCCTACGGACCGCTCGCGCGCCACCGCCTCGACGTCTGGCGAATGTCGACGACGCCCAAGGACGCGCCGGTCATCTTCTACGTGCACGGTGGGGCCTGGACCTTCGGGGACAAGCGCGAGCAGGGTCGTCCGATGCTGCACGAGTTCGTGCGCCGCGGGTGGGTGGCCGTGGCGTGCAACTACCGGTTGGCGCCCAAGAACGTCTGGCCCGCCCAGATCGAGGACGTCACGCGCACGCTCGCCTGGATCAAGAAGTACGTCGCCACCTACGGCGGGGACCCCGCACGGGTCGTGGTCGCGGGCGGGTCGGCGGGCGGTCACCTCGCGGCCCTGCTGGCCTTGTCATCCGAGGACCCCACGTGGCGGCCCCGCGACGTCGAAGGTGTGAGCGACTGGAGCGTGCGCGGTGCGATCCCGCTGTATGGCGTGCTCGAGATGACTGGCGACGAGCAGCACTGGCGCGGACTCGGAAGGGGCCTACGCACGTTGCTCGAACATCGGATCGTGCTCAAGTCCTACGACGAGGATCCCGCGCTCTACGAGGCCATGTCGCCTTATCACCGACTGCACGAGGGTGCACCGCCGTTTCTGGTGGTCCAGGGCGGCAACGACACGCTGGTGGACGTGAACGTCGCGCGCAACTTCGTCGAGGAGTTCCGACGCGTGGCCCTGTCGCGGATCTACTACGTGGAACTGCCGTTCACCCAGCACGCCTTTGACGTTTCGGCGAGTCCACGGACCTCGGCGGTCGTGCGCGCGGCGGTCGTCTTCGCCGAGTCGGTGGTGCGCGAGTCGCCGGCGCTTTCGCCCGAACTGCTCGCGAGTTACGGCGTGCCGCCCACCGAGTTGCGCGTCGACCTCTCGTCGTCGCGCCGCGTCGAGGCCACCGAGGCGGCCCGCGAACTTGGTCCCTACTGGGTCGTCACCGCGGACAATCCCTTCTCGCAACGCCTCAGCGTCGAACAGAACGAACGGCGCCGGGACGAACTCGCCGAGGTGCTCTCGTCCCACGAGCTCACCTACCGCTCGACGAGTGCGCACGACCCCTCGGGTCGCTGGCCCGACGAGGGGGGCTTCGCGGTCTTTGGCACCTCCGAGGCGTTTGTGCGCACGCTGGCGCGGTCCTTCGACCAGTTCGCGTTCTACTTCGTGGACGACGTCGAAGTGCGCGTCGTGCGCTGTGACGAAGGGGCGTCCCTAGTTGGTGGCGAGCGTCACGGTCACTGAGACGTCTGGCGACTCTGCGTAGTCGAAGGCCGCCACGGCGCCCGCGTCCCCCAAGTCGCTTTCGGTAACCCGTATCGCCGCCGTCCACTGTTCGGGACCTCGCGCGAGCACGTGCTGCACTTCGGCGCGCTGGGAGAGCTTCGCCTCGCTCTTCTCGCGTCGGATCGCCTCGAGGACCTCGCCCACACTCTGGTAGAGCAAGCCCGGTTGCTCGGGGTACTCGAGACCGGCGAGTTCGTCCAGGTTCGGGAAGGCCGCGACGTGGATCGAGCCCTCGTGCCACCAACTCCAGACTTCTTCGGTGACGAAGGGCACGATGGGTGCGAGGAGCCGTTGCAGGCAGGACAACACGATCGCGAGCGTGGCGCGCGCCGAGGTGGTCGCTCGCGAATCGGTGCCGCCGTAGGCGCGGATCTTGACCAGTTCGACGTAGTTGTCACAGAAGGACCAGAAGAACGACTCGGTGCGCTCGAGGGCGCGCGCGTAGTCGTAGTTCGAGAACGCCGTCGTGCACTCGGTGATCAACTGGCCGAGCAGCGCCACGAGGTCTTGGTCCAGAGGCTCGGTGACGTCGGCGACCGAGAGCGACGCCGACCCCTCGATTCGACCGAGGACGAACTTCGAGACGTTGAGCAATTTGATCGAGAGTCGTCGACCGATTTTCATTTGCGCTTCGTCGAGTGCGGTGTCGACGCCCGGTCGACCCGACGCCGCCCAGTAGCGCAGCGCGTCGGCGCCGTGGGCTTCTAAGAGCGGCATCGGGGTCGTCACGTTACCGAGCGACTTGCTCATCTTCTTGCGCTCGGGGTCGAGTACCCAACCCGAGATTAGGGTGTTCGTGAATGGCAACTCGTCGAACTCGAAGTGGCTGCGCACGACCGTGGAGAACAGCCAGGTGCGGATGATCTCGTGGGCCTGGGGGCGAAGGTCCATGGGAAAGACCCGCTCGAACAGGTCGGTACCCCAATGGCCCGCGATCCACGGGGACAGCGAACTGGTGGCCCAGGTGTCCATGACGTCGGGGTCGCCCACGAAGCCGTTGGGCTGGTTGCGCTGGTCTTCGGTGTAGCCCGCGGGCACGTCACTCGAAGGGTCGACCGGCAGGTCCGCGAGGTCCGCCAGGATCGGCGAATCGAAGTCGACGTTGTTGCTGGCGTCGGTGGGGTACCAGAGGGGGAAGGGCACACCGAAGAAGCGCTGACGCGAGATGTTCCAGTCGACGTTGAGGCCCTCGACCCAGGACTGGTAGCGGTGCTTCATGAAATCGGGGTGCCAGTGCAGTTCTCGCCCGCGCGCGAGCAACTCCTCGCGGTGCGCCAGCGTGGAGACAAACCACTGGCGCGAGGTCACGATCTCGAGGGGACGTTCGCCCTTCTCGTAGAACTTGACCGGGTGGGTGATCGCACGAATCTCGCCGATCAGCTCGCCGCTCTTTTGCAGTGCCTCGACGACGGTGGCGCGCACCTGGTTGACCGTGCGCCCTTCGAGTTGGGCGTAGAACGCGTTGGCGGCGACCGGATCGCGACTGGGGAACTCCTCGCTCGCGAAGTCACAGGCAATGAATCGTCCGTCGCGACCGATCAGCGCGCGCGTCGGCAGCGACAGCTCGCGCCACCAGGTCACGTCCGTGGTGTCGCCGAACGTGCAGATCATCGCGATGCCCGATCCCTTCTCCGGGTCGGCCAGTTCGTGCGCGAGCACGGGCACCTCGACGTGGAACAACGGCGTCAGCACCGAGGTGTTGAACAACGCCTGGTAACGCGGATCGTCGGGGTGCGCGACCAGCGCCACGCAACTCGCCAGCAGTTCGGGTCGCGTGGTCTCTATCTCGACCGCGCCGGTGTCGCCAACCTTGGCGAAGGCAATGCGGTGGTAGTTGGCGGGACGCTCGCGGTCCTCGAGTTCGGCCTGGGAGACGGCGGTGCGAAAGTCGACGTCCCAGAGCGTGGGCGCCACCGAGGAGTAGACCTCGGCGCGACCCAGCATGGCGAGGAACGCGCGCTGGGAGACCTCCTGGGCGTGGTGCGAGATCGTCGAGTACTCGAGGGACCAGTCGACGCTGAGTCCCAGGTGTCGCCAGAGGTTCTTGAAGACCTCCTCGTCGGCCTCGGTCAGGCGATGACAGAGCTCGACGAAGTTCTTGCGCGCGATTGAGACCTTGGCGTCGCCGGG
>Ga0302157_10002094_pt1 | contig 23722 bp, 21 predicted proteins | sample I_Bog_N3_3_FD_193502 | JGI IMG/M metagenome (GOLD analysis project Ga0302157, IMG submission 193502) | Peat permafrost microbial communities from Stordalen Mire near Abisko, Sweden - I_Bog_N3_3 | ecosystem: Environmental > Terrestrial > Soil > Wetlands > Peat | place: Sweden: Abisko, Stordalen... | reverse complement strand
ACAGCGGCCGTCATAGGGACGCAAGCCGCCATGCAAGTGAGACACCTGCTGCTGATCGCCATCCTCGCACTGACTGCTGCTTGCTCGTCGAAGGAAGTCGTCGACGAAAACTTGAGCGAAGTCGAGCTGTACCAGCAGGCGCAGGCCGACCTGGACAACCACAGCTATACCAGCGCCACCGCCAAGCTCAAGGCTCTGGAGTCGCGTTATCCGTTCGGTCGCTACGCCGACCAGGCCCAGCTCGAACTGATCTACGCCAACTACAAGAATGGCGAACCGGAGGCTGCCAAGTCGGCCGCCGAGCGTTTCATTCGCCTGCACCCGCAACATCCGAACGTGGACTACGCCTACTACCTCAAGGGCCTGACCTCGTTCGACCAGGACGTCGGCCTGCTGTCGCGTTTCCTGCCGCTGGACATGACCAAGCGTGACCCGGGCGCGGCGCGTGACTCCTACAACGAGTTCGCCCAGCTCACCAGCCGCTACCCGAACAGCCGCTACGCGCCGGACGCCAAGCAGCGCATGATCTACCTGCGCAACCTGCTGGCGGCCTACGAGATCCATGTGGCTGACTACTACCTGACCCGTCAGGCCTATGTCGCCGCCGCCAACCGCGGTCGCTATGTAGTGGAAAACTTCCAGGAAACCCCTTCGGTCGGTGACGGCCTGGCGGTGATGGTCGAGTCGTACCAGCGTCTGCACCTGGACGAACTGGCGGCTACAAGCCTTGAAGTGCTGAAAACCAACTACCCGACCCATCCATCGCTGGTGGACGGTCAGTTCGTGCCACGGGTCGCCGAGGCCGACAACCGCTCGTGGATTAGCAAGGCCACCTTGGGCCTGATCGAATCCCGTCCACCGCTGCCGCCGGGCGAAACCCGCGCCAACCAGGACGTGGTCAAGCAGTTCCAGGACGCCAAGGATACGATCCCTGCCGACCTGAAGCCGCTGGAAGGCGATGCTGCCCAGGAAGAGCAACATGAGGCCGAAGGCAGCAAAGGCAGCAGCAACCGCTCCTGGTTCAGCTACATGACCTTCGGCGTGTTCGACTGAGTCACGCCTCTAAAGGTTTGTGGTGTTAGCCATACGCCATCGTGCGTAAGAAAAGAGCCTTTCGAGGCTCTTTTTTTTGCCTTCGCAACGCCCCCCACCAAATGCGCTGTGCGCCCGGCATGTCCTTGGCTAAACTGCCGGATCATTTGCCAATAAGCGGGTTGCCATGGTTCGCCTACTGTTCTGGATTGCACTGATTGCGGCCGCCGTATGGTTCTGGCGCAAATTCAATCGACCCACCGCCCCCTCCCGCCCGGCAGACACACTGGAAGCCGCCCCCATGGTCCGCTGTGCCCACTGCGGCGTGCACCTGCCTCGCGACCGAGCCCTGAGCGTGCGACAGGACTGGTATTGCAGCCAGGCCCACCTCGAGCAAGGCCCGGGCCCTCGTGAGCGCTGAGACCTTCAGTCTCGGCGGCGCCCAGGCCCAGCGCCTGTTACGGCTTTATCACCTCTACCGTCTGAGTATCGGCATCGCCCTGGTCTTGCTGATTTCCAGCAAGATGGACGACAAGCTGCTGGAGCTGGCCGACGGCGAACTGTTTCGCACCGGCAGCTGGATCTACCTGATCCTGAATATCCTGGTGGTGGCCCTGCTGGAAAACCCCAAGCGCCAGGCCCAGGTCTTCGCCCTGGCGCTGGCGGATGCGGTGATGCTGTCCGGACTGTTCTATGCCGCCGGCGGCGCACCGAGCGGCATCGGCAACCTGCTGATCGCCTCCGTGGCCATCAGCAACGTGCTGCTGCGCGGTCGCATCGGCCTGCTGATCGCCGCCGTCTCGGCCATCGGCATCATCTACCTGACGTTCTACCTGAGTTTCAGCCGTCCGGACGCAGCCAACTATTACGTACAGGCCGGCTTGCTCGGGGTCTTGTGCTTCGCTGCCGCGGTACTGGTACAGGGCCTGACCCGACTGCTGGCAGTGAGCGAAAACCTCGCCGAACAACGTGCCAGCGACGTCACCAACCTGGAAGAGCTCAACGCCCTGATCCTGCAACGCATGCGCACCGGCATCCTGGTGCTCGACGAGCAACACCGGGTGCAGCTCGCCAACCAAGGAGCGCTGACACTGATGGGCGAGCAGGACCTGAGTGGTCACGTGCTCGACGCCTATTCCCTGGAATTGGTCGAGCGCCTGCAAGTCTGGCAAAGCAATCCGGCGTTACGCCCGCGCAGCCTGAAGATCCTCGGTGCCGGTCCGATCCTGCAACCCAGCTTCATCGCGCTGAAACGCGGCGAGCAAACCCAGACGCTGATCTTCCTCGAAGACCTCTCGCAGATCGCCCAGCAGGCCCAGCAGCTCAAGCTCGCGGCCCTCGGGCGCCTGACCGCCGGCATTGCCCATGAGATCCGCAACCCGCTGGGCGCCATCAGCCACGCGGCTCAACTGCTGCAGGAGTCGGAGCAGATGCCGGAGGCGGACCACCGTCTCACGCAGATCATCCAGGACCAATCCAAACGCATGAATCTGGTGATCGAGAACGTGCTCCAGCTATCCCGGCGGCGCCAGACGCAGGCGCAACTGCTCGACCTCAATGAGTGGCTGCAAGCCTTTGTCAACGAATGGCGCGAGCGCTCCCGGCCCAAACAGTGCCTGCACCTGCAAATCGACGACGCATCCCTGCAAACCCGCGCCGATCCGCTGCAACTGGCCCAGGTGCTGAACAACCTGCTGGAGAACGGCCTGCGCTACAGCGCCCAGCTGCATGAACTGGCGCAGGTCTGGCTGATCTTGGCAATGGACCCGAACAACGGGCTGCCGACGCTGGAAGTCCTGGATAACGGGCCCGGCGTCGCAGCCGAGCAGCGCCAACACCTGTTCGAACCGTTCTTCACCACCGAAAGCCAGGGCACCGGCCTTGGCCTCTACCTGTCCCGGGAGCTATGCGAAAGCAACCAGGCGCGCCTAGACTACTCGGTACGCCAAGGCGGCAGTTGCTTTCGCATCACCTTCGCTCACGCACGTAAACAGAGTTGAACATGAGCCCACGGCAGAAGATCCTGATCGTCGACGATGAACCGGATATCCGCGAACTCCTGGAAATAACCCTGGGCCGGATGAAACTCGATACCAGCAGTGCCCGCAACGTGGCGCAAGCCCGGGAAAAGCTGGCCCAGGAAAACTTCGACCTGTGCCTGACCGACATGCGCCTGCCGGACGGCACCGGCCTTGAGCTGGTGCAGCACATCCAGCAACGTTATCCCCAGTTGCCAGTGGCGATGATCACCGCCTATGGCAGCCTCGACACCGCGATCAACGCCCTGAAATCCGGCGCCTTCGACTTCCTGACCAAACCGGTGGACCTGGCGCGCCTGCGCGAACTGGTCGCCAGTGCCTTGCGCTTGCCGACCAGCGGTAGCAAGCCGCCGTCCATCGACAGCCGGCTGCTGGGTGATTCACTGCCCATGCGCGCCCTGCGCAAGCAGATCGACAAACTGGCCCGCAGCCAGGCGCCGGTCTATATCAGCGGTGAATCGGGCAGCGGCAAGGAACTGGTGGCGCGACTGATCCACGAACAGGGGCCACGCGCCGAGCGGCCGTTCGTGCCGGTGAATTGTGGGGCGATTCCGGCCGAACTGATGGAAAGCGAGTTTTTCGGCCATCGCAAAGGCAGCTTTACCGGCGCCGTGGAGGACAAACCGGGGCTGTTCCAGGCGGCCAATGGCGGCACGCTGTTTCTCGATGAAGTCGCCGACCTGCCACTGGCCATGCAGGTCAAGCTGCTGCGCGCCATTCAGGAAAAGGCCGTGCGCAGTGTCGGCGGCCAGCAGGAGGAAATCGTCGATGTGCGGATCCTCTGCGCCACCCACAAGGACCTGAACGCCGAAGTCAGTGCCGAGCGTTTTCGCCAGGACCTCTACTATCGCTTGAATGTCATTGAATTACGGGTGCCATCCTTGCGCGAACGTCGCGACGATATCGAGCCCCTGGCCACCAATGTCCTCAATCGGCTGGCCTCGGGTAGCGGCATGCCGGCGGCCCGACTGCATCCGCTGGCACTGGATACGCTCAAGGGCTACCGCTTTCCCGGTAACGTGCGGGAATTGGAGAACATGCTCGAACGGGCCTACACCCTGTGTGAAAACGAACAGATCGAAGCCGGCGACCTGCGCCTGGCCGAGGGTGGCGGGAGCTACGCGCAAGTCGGGGAACCGAGCCTGGCACAGATCGACAACCTGGAGGACTACCTGGAAAGCGTAGAGCGCAAGCTTATCCTCCAGGCCCTGGAGGAAACCCGCTGGAACCGCACGGCGGCGGCCCAGCGCTTGAACCTGTCATTTCGTTCGATGCGCTATCGGCTCAAGAAGCTTGGGCTGGATTGAGTGCCCATCGGCTGACGCGGTTATTGTAGGAGCCGGCTTCTGGCTCCTACAAGTTTGCTGCCTTCGGCAGTTTCAGATCCGGCCTCCAGGGGCATAAGGCGCCGGATCGATGATCGGCTCACGCCCCAGCAACAGATCGGCAAACAGCTGGCAGGACGCCGGTGCCAGCACCAGCCCGTTGCGATAATGCCCGCAGTTCAGCCATAGCCCTTCGAAGCCCGGAACCCGGCCGATATAAGGAATGCCCTCGGGCGAACCCGGCCGCAATCCTGCCCAGTGCCCGACCACCTCAGCCTGCGCCAACGCCGGAATCAACTCGACCGCCGAAGCCTTGAGGCTTTCCAGCGCCGACAACGTCGGCGTCTTGTCGAAGCCTTCATGCTCCAGCGTGCTGCCCACCAGGATATGCCCGTCACGCCGGGGAATCGCATAACGGCCTTTCGCCAGGACCATACTCGACAGAAAATCCGCCGCGCACTTGTAGAGGATCATCTGGCCCTTGACCGGCTCCACCGGCAGCGCCAGCCCCAGGCTGCCCAACAGTTCGCCGCTCCAGGCGCCCGCCGAGAGCACGACCTGATCGGCACGCAGCTCGCCGATGGCCGTGCGCACGCCGACCACGCGCTCGCCTTCACGGATAAACCCGGCGACTTCACACTGCTCGCGAATCGTCACATTGGGCAAAGCTTGCAAGGCTGCCTTGAGGGATTTCACCAGGCGCGGATTACGCACATTGGCAACATCGGCCATGTAGATGGCCCGGGAGTAGCCCCCGCCCATCACCGGTATCGCATCGTGAACCGCCGAGATATCCACCGCGCTCAGGGGACGCTGCTCACGTTCGGCCCAGGCCAGGGCCTCGGCTTCGTCGTCCAGGTCGAGCCAGTAAAGACCGGTGGTATGCACCTCGGGGTCGACACCGGTGGCGGCGAAGAGGCGCTCGCCCAGTTGTGGATAGAAGTCCTGGGACCAATGGGCCAGGGCCGTGACCGCCGGGCTGTAGCGCCACGGGTACAGCGGAGAAACGATACCGCCGCCGGCCCAGGAGGATTCCTGACCGAGGCCGGATCGATCCAGCAGCGTCACTTGCCCGACCTCGGCGGCCAGATTGAAGGCAGTCAGCAGGCCAATCACGCCGCCGCCGATGATTACCACATGTTGTTGCCCGGCCATCGCATCATCCAACCAGAAAAGGAAACAGGCGCCAGGGTGCGCCCACAAAAGCCTCAACGCCCCCAGCAGTCCTTGGTCGTCGCGCCCACGGAGCCAGGATTACCCCGCTGCCCAGTGTTGTCGAGTGTGTAATTGCCGCACATGTCGCCCACCATCATCGACCCCGTGCTCGGCGTGGCCGTCAGTGTGAAAGTCGTGGCCGTGGAGGCGACCGAGATGCTGTAGTAGCTATTGCCCGCGCTCAGGCCAGTCGCGTTGAGATAGGTCGCGTTCCTGGTGTAGAACCGCTCCAGTGTCTGCGCCTGCTCGGAAATCAACTCGGCGATTTCGTAGCGATGGGTCTTTTTCACATACGAGAGGTAGTTGGGATAAGCCACGGCCGCCAGGATGCCGACCACCGCCACGGCGATCATCAACTCGATCAGGGTGAAACCGCTACTGATTCTACGCATTGAGTCACTCACTGTAATTGACGCCACATGATACGACGGTTGGTCACACCCCCGAACTCCACAGGCGCGCCCTGCAAACCCAGCAACGCCTGTGAACCATCGGAATAGCTCATTTGCCCGGACAGGTTCGGTACCCCGCCGACGAAGCTCATGCCGCTGACGATCTGGTCACTGGCATTGACCTTGCGGTCGCCATTGGTGTCCAGCACCGGATAGGTCAGCATCGCCCCGGTGACGGCGTCGACATCCATGAAGCGCCCCGACCCCGCACTTGAACAGGGGTCAGTGGTATCGACAATCGCCGTGGTGAAAAACAGCCGGCCAAAACTCAGCACCGCCGGATAGATCACCCGCTCCCCGGTCAGCACACTGTTGATCACCAGGGAGAAGTAGAAACCTTTCTTGCTGGTGTAGTCGACGGTGTTCTGGCTGGAGGTGAAATACACGCTGCCGGCGGCGGGCGCATTGATGGTCTGCGCCACCAGGCTGCTTTCCGTGATGCTGGCAGCGGTGCCATCGTTGTCGAGCACCGCATAGAACGCCTGGCGTGCTGTGCTGGTCTTGTCCGCCGTTTCGCTGAGCTTGCCGGTGCCGAAATAGACCAGCTTGCCCTGTCCTGGCAGATTGCCAATCACCGGCTGAGCCGTAATCGGCTGCGCCGAGCCGCCCGAGGCGGTGAACAGCGGCGCCCCCGAGAAGGCGACTTTCCAGCTGGCCGGGGACAAAGCGGTCAGATCGAACTTCCACATCTGCCCCTTGAGATCACCGCCATAGGCATACAGCACCTGGCTTTGCGCATTGACGCGCAGCTTCACCGAACTCAAGCCATTGTTGCCCGTGGTATCGACAGGAATCTCGGTGATCACCGAACCATCTTTCATATCCAGCACCAGCAACGAAGCGACACCGTTGAAACTGCCGTAGCCGTTGCCAATAAACGCCGCCCAACGACCATCCTGCAAACGCGCCACTTCCGGCTTGGCGTAGGCATAGCCCAGGTTGTTGTATTTGTTGCCGGTGGTGAAAACATCCGGGGCCTTGATATCCCACAAGGCATTGATGGTGTTGCCGGCCGTCGCGTCGTACAGCTGAATCGCGAAGAACGCCTTGCCGCCCGCCCCCACGCCACCCACGGCAATGGTCTTCCAGGTCGTACCGGGCTTGGCGTCCACCACAGAAATCTGGCCATCGGCGAGGAATTTGTGGGTCGTGCCATTGATATAGGCAGGGTCGGCCACGTAGTGCAGGTTAGTCATCACACTGGAGGGCATGTAGGCATAAAGACGATTGCCCGAGGTCGGATTGATAACGTTGAAGAAGCCGTCGTTGGCGTTCACCACCAGGCGCGACGCCATCCCTGTGGCGGAAGACTTGCCGTCCAGGTAAGCCGTATAGCTGGTGTCCCCGGTGAGATCGGACGCCGTATGGTCGGTGGGTGACGCATAGGCCAGACGCGAATTGATGATATCGCCAAGGAGTACGGTGCGAACCTTGAGGCCGGTCTTGTTGACACCTACGCTCCACTGCACCAGATCGTTGCCGCTGATCCCCGTGGGCAGGCTGGCGCTCAGGGCGGTCTGCTGGGTCGTGGAGAAATTGGCATATGCCAGGGTGATCGCCAGGTTTGTGCCGGTATTCCAGGATTGGAAGGTCGCTGTATTGGTGCTCCCCGGAATAATGGTGGTGTCGGTCGTCCAGTTCGCGTTGGTATTGAGCGCCCCGTTAGTGCCGAATCCAAAGGCCTTGATGGTCCCACGCCAGTCGGTTGGGTCGTACTGGGAGGTGTAGTAAAGCGAGCCGGTGTTGAAGTTCGACGAACTGGTGGCACCACCACCACCGGAGCCGGCCTTGGACGTGATGTCGTTCAGGGCTGACGACAAGGCAGCGTTGAGACCGGCACTGTCAGTGGCCTGATAGTAAATGCCGCGGCCATAGGTCGCCGTATCGGCAAGCATCTGATTGGCGGCGGTGAAACCCACGGTGTAAGTGAACATGTTCTGTTTGGGGAAGTCACTCGCATCCCAGCTTTTGCCGGCGGCATCGCTGCCGGCCGAGCGCATATCGATGTCATAAGCGAACTTGGCGATGTCGTCCAGAAACAGCGAGTCGCCTTCATTGTCCCCGCCCAACGGGTTGTTGCCGTCGTTGTTGATGCCGTCCCAGTTCGGAAGATTCGATCCCCCCAGCGGGTCATTGCCGGGAAAGGTCCGGTCATAGGTCGGAAAGCCGTCAGTGATCACCACGCCATAGTTTTTCTGGCAACGGTACTGGATCGGGCTGGTGTAGGTGGTCGGCGTCGAGTTGTAGTAGGGCGTCATGCCACGAAAATAACGGGTGATCTCGTAATAGGTTTCAGCCAGCGGCGTGTTGGCGATGGCCGCCAGGCCGCTGATGGAGGTCAGCAGCGCGTTGTAGTTGGCATCCGCCTGGGCCTGGGTGGTCGAACTGGTCACCGACAAGTCGCTGATGGCCCGGGCAATATAACCGCCGGGGCCAGGATCGCGGCTGTTGGGCGGATTGAACGTCGCGAGGCCAATGCGCAGGTTGCGGTTGCTGGTCACCAGCGCCGAGGACACGTTACGCGCCACGTTGACCCGGTAATCATTGGGGATCGAACCATCGGTGTAGTCCTTGGTCGTCCCTGTCATCTGGGTGATCAAGTAGGAAAGGTATTGGTTGGAGATACGAGTATTGCCACCACCCACCGGGTCGGGCAGCTTGAGGCAGTAGACCGTGTTGCTGGTGCCGATCTTGAACCCGTCGTAGTTCGACGCACAGGGCCCCGGGTAGAAGCTGCTGATGAACTGGTTGTCACTGGTCATGTCCAGTGCGGTCACACTGTTGCAGCTGGAGTACGAGTAGCAGTTGTAGACCTGAGGCCGGGTAGTGACCGTAGGATCGTAGCCTGTCGGCCAGATCAGGTTGTTCATGCTGCCGGAGTCATCCACCAGCAACATCACGTTCGGCGGCACGGAACCGGCGCTCAACAACGGTGAGTCGGAGGGCGTGAAAGCATAGGCCGGAGCACTGAGATACAGCCCCAGAAAGCCCCCCGCCAGCCAGGGCATCAGCTTCGAGCGCAGGCGATCCAGGCGCTTACTTCTTGACATAGATGCTCTCCAGCACGGTTTTCGAGGTGCCTTGCACACCCACGCCGGTAATTCGGTAGAGGGTCCAGGGCAGGCTGTCTTCCATGCCCGCCAGGTTCATGTTCACCGGGTCCTTGGTGGTACCCAGCTTCTGGATGCCATAAAAACCGCCGCTGCTCGCCACCCAGGTCACCCCGGAAGTGCTGTTCGCTCCCGCAACCAGTGGCGTGTTCGGGTCCACCGCCTCGGCCGGCGGCGCGCACTTCGTCGTGTTCGGGCACACGGCCAGGCTGTAGGCCTGTGCCTGGACAATGGTTTCCCCGGCCCTCAGCGCCGTTTCGGCGAACTGGAAAGACTCGTTGCGCAACTTGACGCTGCCAGCCATTTTTTCCTGCAGGTTGGCGTTCTGCATTGACGAGATGCCGATCAGGGTCAGCAGCAGCAGGAATACCAGGCTGACCAGCAGGGCCATGCCGCGCTGTGCGCCCGAGCTCGGGACGGAATAATGATTCATGGGCATCCGCCTTATCTCAACCGATTGCGCACAGCAGCCGCGACACTGAAGGTCTGGTTGCGCACTTTGCTGGTGGGGTCCTGCAAGGTCAGGGTCAGGCGCACGCTACGGATCAGCGCCGGATTGCTCGGGGTCGCGGAGTAACTGGAAGCCACGGTATCGAGCGGGGTCTTGGCCATGCCGAAGAGCACGCTGAAGGCGTTCACATTGTTGATCAGTGCCTGGGCGCCGAGATAGATCTGGTTGGTCTTGAAGGTATAGGCCACTTGCCGGAGCGGAATGGCGATCTGCCCTGCCGCTGGCGCAACCACTCCGTCGTTTGCCGTGGAAAGCACCAGGCAATCGGACAACACCGTCCAGTTCTGCCCGATGCCATTCGCCCCCACATCCGCGGTGACCAGGGTCAGGATATTGTTGGTGCTGTCCCAGGTGATCGGGTTCGCCATCGCCGTGGTGTAGGTCTTCGAAGCACTCGAGTCCGCCACGGTGCCCACGCACCCGATCATGCCAACCATACGGATTTCCTGGAGCATCTTGCTCAACACGAAACGCGCGTCCTCCTGCATGCCCGCAGAAGCCGTCTGGCTGGTGTAGGTGGACTTGGCCGCGACAAAAATCTGAGTGATACCGGCGATCACCACCAACCCCAGGGTCAGGGCAATCATGAGTTCGATCAGGCCGAAGCCTCTGGACTGAGTCTTCATGTTCCCGTCCATACAGTGGCGATCTGGCTGACCAGGGTAAAGGTGATATTCGCGGTACCCGCGTTGCTGGTCCCGGCAGCGATATTGGCCGCGTTGGCCGCTCGCGAGTCGTCCCAGGTGATAGTGATGGTAACCACGCCGTTGGCGACCGCTACCGACCCAGTCGGTGTGGTGCCACCGAGGTTATTCACGTTGTTGGCGAAGTCCGACAGGTCCTGGTCGCGCACGCCGGATATCGTGGTCGGTGCCGAGGCCAGGCTGGCCATTTGATAGTCACCGCCAGGATTCGAGCACGGGCTGAACGCAGCATTCGAGCAGGGATTGGCGCGAATACGATCAAGCAGGTCATAGGCAATGAAACTGGCCTGGGTGCTCATCGTCGAACTGTCGGTATACCTCAGGGCATTGAGTTGTAGCGCCGCCGCGCCAAGCAGACCTACTGCGAGGACCAGCATGGCAACCAGCACCTCGATCAGGGTCACCCCGACCTGATGATGGCGCTTCATGGGCAACCCCCATTGAGCGCGATCCGTCCCGTGAGACAGACACTGAGGGTATTGGTATAGGCGCCTTCGACAAACGACAGGGTGACCGCCGTTGCAGGGGAAACCAGGGCCCCGAGGTTGTTGAACTCGATGAAGGTGACCGTGCTGGTCGTCATCGTCGCGCTGCTCGACATGGCCGGCACCACCCGCAATACGTTCGCCCGCAAATTGGTTCCGGTGGTCGCTCCCGTCGTGGTGCTCTGCCCACTCGTCCAATCGCTCCCGGCTCCGCTGGTGGGACCGATACGCACGTTCACGCCGCGATTGATGGCTTCCAGACGGGTGTAGTTCAACGCGCGCTGCAAGTCACTTGCCTCGGAATCGGCCCGGGTTCTCTGGACGCTACTGGTAAAGGAAGGCGCGGCAACGGCCGCAAGAACTGCCAGCACGGCTATGGCGATCATCAGCTCAACCAAGGTAAACCCTTTGGTACCTTGAAACATATGCGCACCCTCCCGCCCAGTGCTCTGGACTATAACTAGCCTTACCGTCCAAACCACCCGGCGACAGGATATACGGTTGTTTTGGATGGACCAGTGCACATGGACCGTGCAATGAAAATAAACAGGGAGGTGTTCGACATGCCGCAGCGTGGCCTGAGCCTGATTCAACTGTTAATCGGACTGAGCCTGATCGCCTTGCTCGCGCATCTGGCCATGCCGTCCTTCCGGGGGACCGTCGATGCCCACCGCAGGCAAGTCTCGGCCGAGGAACTGATGACCGGTCTGCGAACCGCCAGGACCGAAGCGATCCTGCGCCAGCGCGATGTGGTGATCCATGCGCTGGAAGAAGATTGGAGTCGGGGCTGGCGAATCATTGTCGACCGCAGCGGACAAGGCCACCTGGACCCGGACAACCCGGTGCTGGTTGAACGACGTAGCGATGGACTGACACCGATCAAAGGCAACCGATGGCTCGAGCAGTTTATCCGCTTCACCCCTCTCGGCTCGCTCAACCCGCAAAACGGCGCCTCGATGGGTGGGACGCTGCATGTCTGCGCCAGGGACCAAGCGCTCAGCCACTATCAGCTCGTGCTGGCGAAGACCGGCCGGATCAGGCTCGAAAAGAGAGAAATACCCGAGGCGCTATGCACCTCCCCGGGCTTACAACAAGGAGCGAACGCGTAGTTCCTTGGGCATGGAGAAGGTCACGTTCTCTTCACGCCCGGCCAACTCATCGGCACCGGTCGCACCCCAGGCCTGAAGCTGCTGGATCACGCCACGCACCAGCACTTCCGGTGCCGAAGCCCCGGCGGTGATGCCGATCCGCTCGACACCGTCGAACCAGCTGCGCTGCAGGTCTTCGGCACCGTCGATCAGGTAGGCCGGCGTCGACATGCGCTCGGCCAGCTCGCGCAGGCGATTGGAGTTGGAGCTGTTCGGGCTGCCCACCACCAACACCACATCGCACTCGTCCGCCAGTTGCTTGACCGCGTCCTGACGGTTCTGCGTGGCGTAGCAGATGTCGTCCTTGCGCGGTCCGCCAATGGCCGGGAAACGCGAGCGCAGGGCATCGATAACGCGGCTGGTGTCGTCCATGGACAAGGTGGTCTGGGTCACGAACGCCAGTTTTTCCGGGTTGCGTACCTGCAAGGCAGCGACGTCTTTCTCGTCCTCCACCAGGTAGATCGCACCGCCGTTGGCGTCGTCGTACTGGCCCATGGTGCCTTCGACTTCCGGGTGGCCGGCGTGGCCGATCAGGATGCATTCACGACCGTCGCGACTGTAGCGCGCCACTTCGATATGCACCTTGGTCACCAGCGGACAGGTCGCGTCGAATACCTTCAGGCCACGGCCCGAGGCTTCCGTGCGTACGGCCTGGGAAACGCCGTGGGCACTGAAGATCACGATCACGTCATCCGGGACCTGCTCCAGCTCTTCGACGAAGATGGCGCCACGGGCACGCAGGTCTTCGACGACAAATTTGTTGTGGACCACTTCATGGCGCACGTAGATCGGCGGGCCGAAGACTTCCAGGGCCCGGTTGACGATTTCGATCGCCCGGTCCACGCCAGCGCAGAAGCCACGGGGGTTGGCGAGTTTGATGTGCATGCTGTGCCTCGTGTCTTGCGCGCAAGGGGAAATATTAAAGCGCCTTGACCTCGATGATCTCGACATCGAAGGTCAGGGTCTTGCCCGCCAGCGGGTGGTTGAAGTCGACGGTCACCTGGGCGTCGTCGAAAGCCTTCACCACACCCGGCAGCTCGGTATTGGCCGCATCGTTGAAGATCACCAGCAAACCTTCCGACAGCTCCATGTCCTGGAACTGCGAACGCGGGATGACCTGCACATTCTGCGGGTTTGGCTGGCCGAAAGCATTTTCCGGGGCCACGGTCAGGTTACGCTTGTCGCCGGCCTTGAAGCCGAACAACGCCACCTCGAAGCCCGGCAGCAGGTTGCCGTCGCCGACCTTGAAGGTCGCCGGGGCCTTGTCGAACGTACTGTCGACGGTGTCGCCGTTTTCCAGGCGCAAGGCGAAGTGCAAGGTGACCTGGGTGTTCTGACCGATGCGTTGCTCAGCCACTGCGTGTTCAGTCATGAACGGGTTCTCCGGACTTTTTACTCTTGAACATATCCAGCGCCAGCATCACCGCACCGACGCTGATGGCGCTGTCGGCAAAGTTGAACGCCGGGAAGTACCAGCGGTTCTGCCAGTGCACCAGGACGAAGTCGATCACATGCCCCAGGGCAATACGGTCGTACAGGTTGCCCAGGGCACCGCCGAGCACCAGCGCCAGCGCAATCGCCAGCCAGGTTTCGTTGCGCCCCAGGCGCTTGAGCCAGACCACCAGCACGGCGCTGACCACCACCGCGATCAGCGCGAACAGCCAGCGCTGCCAACCGGAGCTTTCAGCCAGGAAGCTGAAGGCCGCACCAGTGTTGTAGGCCAGGGTCCAGCTGAAGTAATCGGGGATGATCACGATCTGCTGGTACAGGGACAGCGAGCTTGCGAAGTGGAGCTTGCTGACCTGGTCGATGACCAGGACCAGCACGCTCAACCACAGCCAGCCCAGGCGGCCGAAACGGCCAGCGCGGGTATTAGGCATAGTGGCGCACCTCGCCTTCGCCGCTGATATTGTCCACGCAACGACCGCAGATTTCCGGATGCTCCGGGTTGACCCCGACATCCTCGCGGTGATGCCAGCAACGGGCACACTTGGCATGGGCGGACTTGACCACCTTGAGCTTGAGCCCGGCCACTTCGGTGACCACCGCATCCGCCGGAGCCAGCGCGAATGGCGCAACGGTCGCGGTGGAGGTGATCAGGACGAAACGCAGTTCGTTGCTCAGCTTGCCCAGGTCGGCCACCAGGGCCTCTTCGGCGAACAGGGTCACTTCGGCCTGCAGGTTGCCGCCGATGGCCTTGGCCGCCCGCAGGTTTTCCATTTCCTTGTTGACCGCGACCTTGACCGCCATGATCCGCTCCCAGTAGGCGCGGTCCAGTTCGAAGCCTTCCGGCAGCTCGCTGAGGCCTTCATACCAGGTGTTGAGCATGACCGACTCGTTGCGCTCGCCCGGCAGGTACTGCCACAGCTCGTCGGCGGTGAAGGCCAGGATCGGCGCGATCCAGCGCACCAGCGCTTCGCTGATATGGAACAGCGCGGTCTGGCACGAACGCCGGGCCTTGCTGTTGGCGCCGGTGGTGTACTGGCGGTCCTTGATGATGTCGAGGTAGAAACCGCCCAGCTCCTGCACACAGAAGTTGTGCACCTTGGAGTAGACGTTCCAGAAACGGTATTCGCCGTAGTTCAGTTCCAGCTCGCGTTGCAGCAGCAGCGCGCGGTCCACGGCCCAACGGTCCAGGGCGAGCATCTCATCGGCCGGCAACAGGTCGGTGGCCGGGTTGAAGCCGCTCAGGTTGGAGAGCAGGAAACGCGCGGTGTTGCGGATCCGCCGGTAGGCGTCGGCGCTGCGTTGCAGGATCTGGTCGGAGACCGCCATCTCGCCCGAGTAGTCGGTCGAGGCGACCCACAGGCGCATGATGTCGGCGCCCAGGGTGTCGTTGACTTTCTGCGGCGCGATCACGTTGCCCAACGACTTGGACATCTTGCGACCGGCCTCGTCGACGGTGAAGCCGTGGGTCAGCAACTCGCGGTACGGCGCGTGGTTGTCGATGGCGCAACCGGTCAGCAGGGACGAGTGGAACCAGCCGCGATGCTGGTCCGAACCTTCCAGGTACAGGTCGGCCCGTGGACCGCTCTCATGGCCCATCGGGTGCGAACCGCGCAGCACGTGCCAGTGGGTGGTGCCGGAGTCGAACCAGACATCGAGGGTGTCGCTGATCTTGTCGTACAGCGGCGCTTCGTCGCCCAGCAGTTCGGCGGCGTCCATCTTGAACCAGGCTTCGATGCCTTCGACTTCGACGCGCTGGGCCACCTGCTCCATCAACTCGGCGGTACGCGGGTGCAGCTCGCCGCTTTCCTTGTTGAGGAAGAACGGAATCGGCACGCCCCAGTTGCGCTGGCGGGAGATGCACCAGTCCGGACGGTTGGCGATCATCGAGTGCAGGCGCGCCTGGCCCCAGGCCGGGACGAACTGGGTCTCTTCGATGGCCTTGAGCGCCCGCTCACGCAGGGTGTCGCCGGCCACCGGGGCCTTGTCCATGCCGATAAACCACTGCGCGGTAGCGCGGTAGATCAGCGGAGTCTTGTGGCGCCAGCAGTGCATGTAGCTGTGGCTGATGGTTTCGGTATGCAACAGCGAGCCGACTTCGCTCAGCTTGTCGACGATGCCCGCGTTGGCCTTGAAGATGAACTGGCCGCCGAAGAACTCCAGGGACTCGGCATACACGCCGTTGCTCTGCACCGGGTTGAGGATCTCATCGTTGACCATGCCGTACTGCTTGCAGATCTTGAAGTCGTCCTCGCCGTAGGCCGGAGAGCAGTGAACGATACCGGTACCGGCGCCCAGCTCGACGTAGTCGGCCAGGTACACCGGCGACAGGCGGTCATAGAACGGGTGACGGAAGTTGACCAGCTCCAGGGCCTCGCCCTTGGCAATCGCCAGTACCGAGCCTTCCAGCTTGTAGCGCGCCAGGCACGACTCCACCAGCTCTTCAGCCAGCACCAGCAGGCGGTCACCGACATCCACCAGGGCATAGTTGAATTCCGGGTGAACGTTCAGCGCCTGGTTGGCCGGGATGGTCCACGGGGTGGTGGTCCAGATCACGATGGCCGTCGGCTTGGCCAGGGACGGCAGGCCGAACGCGGCGGCCAGCTTGTCCTGGTCGGCAATCGGGAAGGCCACGTCGATGGTCGAGGACTTCTTGTCCTGGTATTCGACTTCGGCTTCAGCCAGGGCCGAACCGCAATCGAAACACCAGTTCACCGGCTTGAGGCCCTTGAACACGAAACCGCCCTTGACGATTTCAGCGAGGGCACGGATTTCACCGGCCTCGTTCTTGAAGTCCATGGTCTTGTAGGGGTTGGCGAAGTCGCCAAGCACACCCAGGCGGATGAATTCGGACTTCTGCCCGTCGATCTGCTCGGTGGCGTAGGCGCGGCACAGTTCGCGGGTCTTGTCCGCGCCCAGGTTCTTGCCATAGGTCACTTCGACCTTGTGTTCGATCGGCAGGCCATGACAGTCCCAACCCGGCACATACGGGGCATCGAAGCCGGCCAGGGTCTTGGAACGGATGATCATGTCCTTGAGAATCTTGTTCAGCGCATGACCGATGTGGATCGTGCCGTTGGCGTACGGAGGACCATCGTGAAGAATGAACTTCGGGCGATCCTTGCCAATTTCGCGCAACTTCCCGTACAGGCCTATGCTGTCCCAGCGCTGCAGAATCTGCGGTTCGCGCTGTGGCAGGCCGGCCTTCATCGGGAAGGCGGTGTCCGGAAGGTTAAGCGTGGCTTTGTAGTCGGTCATTTCAGGCTCTTTTTAAGCGGTGAACCCTGCCAATGGGCACGGGCGGCGGCGACGTCCGCATTGATCGCCGTCTTGAGCGCCTCCAGGGAGGCGAATCGCTGCTCATCGCGCAGCTTGTGGTGGAAAACCACGGTCAAACGCCGGTCATAGAGATCACCGGTAAAATCCAGCAGGTGCACTTCCAGGTGGGCACTGCCATCCCCCGAAACCGTAGGCCGCACGCCGATATTGGCGACACCCGGCCACGGCTGGCCGTCGATCTCGACGCTGACCAGGTAAACCCCGGTCAACGGCACACGACGGCGCTTGAGCTGCACATTGGCGGTCGGCGTGCCCAGTTGGCGCGCCAGCTTCTGGCCATGCAGCACCCGTCCGGCAATGCGGAACGGGCGACCGAGCAAGCGCTCGGCCAGGGCAAAGTCCGCCGCCGCCAGGGCATTACGCACCTGGGTGCTGCTGACCCGCAGGCCATCGAGTTCGACGGTCTGCGCCGCCTCGACGGTGAAACCGCGAGCGTTGCCAGCCTGTTGCAGGAACTCGAAATCGCCGACACGATCACAGCCGAAGCGGAAATCGTCGCCGACTTCCAGATGCTGCACACCGAGACCGTCCACCAGGATGGTATCGACGAACTCGGCGGCGCTGAGTTTGCTCAGGCGCTGGTTGAAGGCCAGGCACAGGACCCGGTCGACGCCCTCGGCGGCCAGCAGCTTGAGCTTGTCGCGCAGGCGCGCCAGACGCGCCGGGGCGGTGTCCGGAGCAAAGAATTCGCGGGGCTGCGGCTCGAAAATCACCACGCAGCTGGGTACACCCAACTCCAGCGCACGCTCGCGCAGTCGGGCCAGGATAGCCTGGTGACCACGGTGAACACCGTCAAAGTTGCCAATGGTGGCGACGCAACCCCGATGCCGGGGGCGCAGGTTGTGAAGGCCTCGAACCAGCTGCATAACGCGCTTCTTGCTCATAAAGTGGTCGATTATAACCACACCCGGCGGCCGACGACAGGCAACAGCACTACCCAAATCGATCGAACCGACAAAACTCTTATCCACGACGCTCCCACGGGGGCGACCTGCGCTACGTCAACAACTTGCGATTGAAATGCCGCAGACGCAGGCCCATCGCCGCCAGCATGCCGAAATAGGCCACTACGCCGGCCACCACCAGGGCGCCCAAACGCAGGAAACGCTCGAGCATGTGCCCCTGGTCCCAGGCCGGCATGAAGTGCATCAGCCCCAGCAATACCGCGGACATCACCGCCACCGCCAGCACCAGTTTCAGCAGATAGACGCCCCAACCCGGCTGCGGCACAAAGAGTTGCTGCTTGCGCAATTGCCAGAACAACAGCCCGGCGTTGATGCAGGCCCCGGCACTGATTGCCAGCGCCAGCCCGGCGTGGGCCAAGGGCCCGATAAAGACCAGGTTGAGCAACTGGGTGACGGTCAGGGTGAAAATGGCGATCTTCACCGGTGTGCGAATGTTCTGCTGCGCATAGAAGCCGGGCGCCAGCACCTTGATCATGATGATGCCCAGCAAGCCCAGGGAGTAGGCGACCAGCGCACGCTGGGTCATGGAGGCATCGAAGGCACTGAACTGGCCGTACTGGAACAGCGCAACCGTCAGCGGCTCGGAGAGAATCGCCAGCGCCAGGGAACACGGCAGCACCAGCACGAAGCACAGGCGCAGGCCCCAGTCGAGAATCCGCGAATACTCGTGGCGGTCCTTGCTGGCATAGGTTTTCGACAGGATCGGCAACAGAATGGTACCCAGGGCCACACCGAGCACGCCGGACGGCAACTCCATCAAGCGGTCGGCGTAGTACATCCAGGACACCGACCCCGCCACCAGGAAAGAGGCGAAGATGGTATTGATGATCAGCGAGATCTGGCTCACCGAAACGCCGAGAATCGCCGGCAGCATCTGCTTCATCACCCGCCAGACACCGGCATCACGCAGATTCAACCGCGGCAGCACCAGCATGCCGATCTTTTTCAGGCTCGGCAGCTGGTAGAGCAACTGGGCCAGGCCACCGGCCAGCACCCCCCACCCCAGGGCCATTACCGGCGGGTCGAAGTACGGCGTCAGGAACAGGGCAAAAATGATCATGCTCACGTTCAGCAGCGTCGGCACGAAGGCCGGCACCGAAAAGCGGTTCCAGGTATTGAGGATCGCCCCCGCCAGGGACGACAGCGAGATCAGCAATATATAAGGAAACGTCACCCGCAACAGGTCGGAGGTCAGCTTGAATTTCTCCGGCGTGTCGGTGAAACCCGGCGCCGTGGCCCAGATCACCCAGGGCGCGGCAACCATGCCCAGCACCGTCACCAATGCCAGCACCAGGGTCAGCAGTCCGCTGACATAGGCAATAAAGGTGCGGGTCGCCTCCTCGCCCTGCTGGCTCTTGTATTCCGCCAGGATCGGCACGAACGCCTGGGAAAACGCGCCCTCGGCAAAGATCCGCCGCAGCAGGTTAGGCAGTTTGAAGGCGATAAAGAAGGCATCGGTGGCCATTCCGGCCCCGAAGATACGCGCGATAATCGTATCGCGAACGAAGCCCAGAACCCGGGAAATCATCGTGATAGAGCTGACAGCAGCCAACGATTTGAGCAGATTCATTAAAAGAGTGTGCGCCTTTGGAGAAAGAGCAGGCGAACAAAGCGCCCAGTTGTGCGATACTCCGCGCCGCAACAGCACAGAGCCAAAGCTCGCGAGTTTACAGGTCAGGCGCCGGAAATAAATCACCCGTCACTTCAAGATCGACCACTCAGCGGAACGCATCACCTGCCCTTGACAAGTCTCCAACTCATCGGCATGATTCGCGGCCTATTTTGTTTGCTATTTCCTAAAAAGTCTTTCGAGGAGCTCGACGGTGGCCAACACACCTTCCGCCAAAAAACGTGCAAAACAGGCTGAGAAGCGTCGCAGCCACAACGCCAGCCTGCGTTCCATGGTTCGTACCTACATCAAGAATGTAGTTAAAGCCATCGACGCAAAAGACGCTGCCAAAGCTCAAGCCGCTTATGTTCTGGCTGTTCCTGTTATCGACCGTATGGCCGATAAAGGCATCATCCACAAGAACAAGGCCGCTCGTCACAAGGGTCGTTTGAACGGCCACATCAAGGCTCTGAACCTTGCTGCTGCAGCCTAAGCGACACGCTTGTTAAAAAACCGACCCTAGGGTCGGTTTTTTATTGCCTGCAAGAAAGCATACAGATGGCACCGGCAGCCCCGGGATTGATGCAAGCCCCAAGAGCCCCATCACCAGCAAGCCGGCTCCTGCAGTTTTTGCGCATGGCAGCATTATTACGCTGGAATGCTTACCTGCAGGCGCCGGCTTGCCGCCGACAGCAACCTCAAGGCGTCACTTATTCGGCCAAGGCAGAATCGGAATCGCCGTCACCGCATTCTGCGGACTGCCTTCGATCAAGCGGTCGCTGTAGACCAGATACACCAGGGTATTGCGCTTCTTGTCGAGGAAGCGCACCACCTGCATGGTCTTGAACACCAGCGAGGTGCGCTCCTTGAACACCTCCTCACCATCCTTCAACTCACCACTGAAGCGGATCGGCCCGACCTGACGACAAGCCAGCGACGCCTCGGCACGATCCTCGGCCAACCCCAGGCCACCTTTCAAGCCACCGGTCTTGGCCCGGGACAGGTAGCAGGTCACACCCTCGACCTTGGGATCGTCAAACGCCTCGACCACGATACGATCGTTCGGCCCGACAAACTTGAAGACCGTCGACACCTGACCAATCTCTTCCGCCGATGCCAGCAACGGCATCGCCAACAGCAACCCCAACAATCCCTTTGCGATACCCATAGCCCTACCCCTCAATCCATCACACCAGAATCAGGTTATCGCGGTGAACCAGTTCAGGCTCCGCCATATACCCCAGCACACCAGTAATCGCATCCGACGGCTGCCCGATAATTTTCTGCGCCTCAAGGGCACTGTAGTTCGCCAGACCGCGGGCGATCTCACGACCGTCCGACGCCACGCACACCACCATCTCGCCACGGCGGAAACTGCCCTGGACCAGCTTCACCCCCACCGGCAGCAGGCTCTTGTGATCCCGCGCCAGCGCATTCACCGCGCCATCATCGAGCACCAGCGTGCCGCGAGTCTGCAGATGCCCGGCCAGCCACTGCTTGCGCGCCGCCAGCATGCCACGCTCAGGCGACAGCAAGGTGCCGATACGCTCGCCCGACTTCAGGCGATCCAGCACCCGCTCCAGGCGCCCACCGACAATGATCGTGTGCGCTCCGGAGCGCGCCGCCAGCCGTGCCGCGCGCAACTTGGTCTGCATACCGCCACGCCCCAGCGCGCCACCGGTACCGCCCGCCACCGCATCCAGCGCCGGATCATCGGCACGAGCCTCATAAATCAGCTGGGCATCGGGGTTGTTGCGCGGATCGGCGTCGAACATGCCATCGCGATCCGTGAGAATCACCAGCAGGTCCGCTTCCACCAGGTTGGCCACCAGCGCCGCCAGGGTGTCGTTGTCGCCAAAACGGATTTCATCGGTGACCACGGTGTCGTTCTCGTTGATCACCGGAATGACCTTGAGCTCCACCAGCGCCCGCAAGGTACTGCGCGCGTTGAGGTAACGCTTGCGGTCGGACAGGTCGTCATGGGTCAGCAGGATCTGCGCGGTATGCCGGCCATGCTCGGCAAAGCTCGACTCCCAGGCCTGCACCAGGCCCATCTGACCGATGGCGGCAGCCGCCTGCAACTCGTGCATGGCACTCGGTCGCACCGTCCAGCCCAGGCGACTCATACCCGCCGCCACCGCGCCGGAAGACACCAGCACCAGCTCGACGCCCGCCTCATGCAAGGCCACCATCTGCTCGACCCAGACACCCATCGCGGCGCGATCCAGCCCCTTGCCGTCCGCCGTCAGCAGTGCGCTGCCGATCTTCACGACCCAACGCTGCGCACCTGTCACCTTGCTCCGCATCATCTTTCAACCTTGGCTTGCGGGCAGCGCGACCGAGCGCTGCCCATGCGATTGTTCAGGGTAGCCGGTTCCCAGAAACCAGAACGCCGCTCGAATGAGCGGCGCCAGGTGGAACAGGCTGATGACGATGATAACACCGCCTCCAGTCAGATAGACCGCCCGCTCACCCTCGAGCAGCGGCCAATCCGCACAACAAGCGGCAACATCAGTCGCGCACGTAGATGATTTCCGGGCCATCTTCATCATCGACATCTTCTTCGTCCCAGTCATCGTCGCCGATGTCGTGGACGCTCTTGACGCCGCTGCGGCGCAGGGCACGCTGGTCATCCAGGGCCTGCAGCTGGGCACGCGCTTCATCTTCGATGCGCTGATCGAGATCACGCAGCTCGTCGGCATAAGCCGGATCATTGGCCAGGCGATCGAGACGATCTTCCAGGTAACGCATGATGTCGCGGGTCAGGCGCTCGGTCCCTTCCTTGGCAATCGCCGAGATCACATAGACCGGACCGGTCCACTGCAGGCGATCGACCACTTCCTTGACCCGCTCCTCATGCTCTTCCTCGAGGATCTGGTCGCACTTGTTCAGCACCAGCCAGCGATCACGCTCAGCCAGGGACGGGCTGAACTTGGTCAGCTCGTTGACGATCACTTCGGCGGCATCCGGCGCACTGCTGTCATCCAGCGGCGCCATGTCGACGAGGTGCAACAGCAAACGCGTGCGCGCCAAGTGCTTGAGGAAGCGAATCCCCAGGCCGGCACCACCGGAAGCGCCCTCGATCAACCCCGGGATGTCGGCGATGACGAAGCTCTTCCAGCGGTCGACGCTGACCACGCCCAGGTTCGGCACCAGGGTGGTGAACGGATAATCCGCCACCTTCGGCTTGGCGGCCGAGACCGAACGGATAAAGGTACTTTTACCGGCATTCGGCAAGCCCAGCAGGCCGACGTCCGCCAACACCTTCATTTCCAGCTTGAGGTCGCGCTGCTCGCCCGGCTTGCCCGGCGTAGTCTGGCGCGGCGCACGGTTGGTGCTGGATTTGAAACGGCTGTTGCCCAGGCCGTGCCAGCCACCATGGACCACCAGCAGGCGCTGACCGGCCTTGACCAGGTCACCGATGACCTCCTGGGTCGCGGAATCGATCACCGTGGTGCCGACCGGCACACGCAGCTCCAGATCCTCGCCCTTCTTGCCGGTGCAGTCGGTGCTGCCGCCGTTGGAACCGCGCTCGGCATCGAAGTGCCGGGTATAGCGGTAATCCACCAGGGTGTTGAGGTTTTCGTCGGCGACCATATAGATCGAGCCGCCGTCACCACCATCACCACCGTTGGGACCGCCGTTTTCGATGAATTTTTCCCGACGGAAACTCATGCAACCGTTACCGCCGTCGCCAGCTTTTACGCGAATCGATACTTCATCAACGAACTTCATAACACACGCCTCTCGCCACCAGGACGAGCCGAAAAAATCACAGGTACAAGTATAAGACTCTTGCAAAGATGAGCGCGGCGACCTCAATCAACGACCGAAAAATCCAGCGCCGGCAGCCCATACAAACAGCTTTGCAAGAGACTCACCCCACAAACGAAAAAGCCCCGTCGCAAGACGGGGCTTCTCCAGCATCCTCGCGATTAAGCCGCGATGATGCTCACGTAACGGCGGTTGAACGCGCCCTTTACTTCAAACTTGATCACGCCTTCGACTTTAGCGAAGAGAGTGTGATCTTTACCCATGCCAACGCCGTAACCGGCGTGGAATTGGGTGCCGCGCTGACGCACGATGATGTTGCCCGCTTTGATAGCCTGGCCGCCATACATCTTCACGCCAAGGCGTTTGGCTTCTGAGTCGCGACCGTTACGGGTACTACCACCAGCTTTTTTGTGTGCCATGAGTTCAATTCTCCAAAAAGGGGATTAGGCTGAAATTAAGCCTGAATACCGGTGATTTTGATCTCGGTGTACCACTGACGGTGGCCCATACGCTTCATGTGGTGCTTACGACGACGGAACTTGATGATGCGGACTTTATCGTGACGACC
>Ga0302157_10002090_pt1 | contig 23734 bp, 21 predicted proteins | sample I_Bog_N3_3_FD_193502 | JGI IMG/M metagenome (GOLD analysis project Ga0302157, IMG submission 193502) | Peat permafrost microbial communities from Stordalen Mire near Abisko, Sweden - I_Bog_N3_3 | ecosystem: Environmental > Terrestrial > Soil > Wetlands > Peat | place: Sweden: Abisko, Stordalen... | reverse complement strand
ATGATCGGATCGAGCGCAGCGGCCGCCCCGTCCGCGACTGCGAGTGCCTGGAGCTGCTGCTCCGCGGCGGGGATGGAGGAGCCCGCCTCGAGGTCAGTCCGGACCTGGCCGAGCTGGGCAACGTAGCCGGCGCTGCAGCCCGACGCCGCGGCCGGGACGGCACCCCCCAGAAGAGCGGTGGCGCCGAGGAGGAGAGGCAGAAGGAGGAGGGTGCGGTGGCCGGGCATCACGGTCAGATCGACTGGGCGAGCATCTCGATGTCGAATGCCTCGCGCCGGATCCGGATGTCGTAGTAGACGAGGGTGAGCAGGATGAGGATGAAGGGCGAGGTGAAGATCTGGACGACGCCGGTGGCGAGCACCTCGATCACCGCCCGGGTGCCGAGGGGGAGGGCACTGACGAACAGCCCGGGCAGGAGGCCGAGGACGTCGCTCAGGATGCCGCTCACCAGGCCGATGACGATGTAGAAGAGGACGATCCGCCAGAAGGAGCCGCGGGTCAGCCGCAGGCTCCGCCGGAGTGCGGCGACCGGCGAGAGCCGCTCCAGGACCACGGCCTGGATCCCCAGGCAGAACCTGACGTAGGTGAGGAGGAAAAAGACGAACCAGCCCACGAAGAGGAGGACCAGCAACCCCACCGCGGCGGCACCCGCCCCCGCGAGGGCGACGAGAAAGACGAGGAGGGCGACCCCCAGGAACGAGCCGGCCCAGATCCCCAGCTCGAGCACGACGTAACCGATCAGTGCCCCGATGCGGTGCCAGGCGGTGCCGAGCGCGAGGCCCACGCCGGACGGCCTGTCCAGGTACTCGTCGCTCACCACGCGGATGACCGCGCCCTGAGCCAGGGGCAGCAGGAGGAGGTAGTAGGCCAGGGAGATCACGAGGACGATGGCCTCGGCGCTGAACACCGGCCCCAGCTGCCCGAGAGAGATTGTCTGGCTCGTGTCGGCCCGCGAGGAGAACGAGATGATGGTGCCGAGCGCGGACTGCTCAAAAAAGAACTGGACGGCGAGGTACGGCAGCTGGAAGAGGGCGGTGATCGCCAGGATGATCAGGAACTTCCGGCGGTAGACGGTGAACGTCGAGTCGAGCAGCTCACCGAAGGACTGGGCCCGGAAGCGGCCCGAGCCGGTGACCGGGGGCGCCCAGGCCCAGGCGGGGAATCCAGCGGGCGGATGGCCGGGAGGACCGTAGCCGGGAGGTGGACCGTAGCCGGGAGGGGGTCCGTACCCGGGGGGCGGGCCATAGCCGGGAGGGGGTGCGTACCCGGGAGGAGGTCCGTACCCGGGGGGCGGGCCATAGCCGGGAGGAGGTCCGTACCCGGGAGGTGGACCGTAACGGGGCGGCGGAGGATCTCCGGGCGGCGGGCTCCCACTCGGCGCCGAGCCCGGCGGCGGGTATCCCGGGGGAGGTGCGGGGGCGCCCGTCTCGGACATCGACCCATTGTCGACTACGCCGGTGGCGCCTGGGTCCGGCCGTGACCTCCTGTTGCAGCCCGGCGCGGCCGGGTGCCGGCTGATCTAAACGGCGGCCGGATGGAGCTTGTGGTCGCGGTGCCCGAGGATCACCCCCACACTGATGGCCGCCGCCACCGCGGTGACCGCGGCAGCGCCTCCGATGACCGCGGCGCCGCGGCCGTCGATCCGCTGCCAGAGGTGGTGGTGGGCGTCCAGTGCGGCCTCCAGCCGGAGCAGGGAATCGGCGTAGATGCGCTCCCGGTCGGCGGGGGTGAGGCTGCCCAGCTGGTAGGCGTCGCCAATCTCCGTGGCAAGCTTCACGAGGCCCCGGAGCGAGGGCGGCAGGTCCTCGACGCTGGCCCCGATCCGCTGGCGGTTGAGCGCGGCATCCAGCCGCTCCACGTCGTCGATCATCCCCGGTCCTCCGCTCGTCCCGGCGGGACGATCGGCAAACGCCGCCGGTGGTGCTCTTCGCTGGACCCGGCGGCGCGGCGCGTCTCCTCGGGCAGCGGTGCGCCGAAGCGCTTGCGCAGGGTCGTCAGGGCGCGGAAGGTGAGCAGCTTCACCGCCCCCTCGCTGCGGCCCATGATCTCGGCGATCTCGCGGTTGTGCATCTCCCCGCCGAAACGGAGGGCCACCGCCTGGCGCTGATCGTCGGGGAGGGAGTGGACGGCGATGCGGACCTCGGCGGCGCGGTCGCTCTTCTCGACCTCGTCGAGTGGCGACGGCTCGTCGCTCGCCAGTCCCGGGGCCAGCTCGATCCAGGCCGGCCGGCGCCGCTGGCGGGCGACCAGGTTGGAGGCGACCCGGTAGAGCCAGGACGAGTAGGGCACGCCGCGCCATTCGAAGCGCGGCAACTCCTCCAAACCCTTGGCGAAGGTGGCGGCGGTCACGTCCTCGGCAAGCTCCCGATCCCTGGTGAGGGTGTAGGTGTAGGCGAAGATCTGGTCGACGTAGCGTTCGTAGAGCGGCGCGAACGCCGCCCGATCGCTCTGCGCGGCCAGGATGAGCTGACGCTCCTCCTCGAGCTCGGCGTCGGTGCGACGTGCGATCTCAGCGCCTCCCTCGAGGTGTCACCCAGCAGAAGCCGACCAGCTGGGGGCCGTTACGGAAGGGGGAGGCAGCTCCGCCGGCGATGAGGATGAAGCCTGGCGGAGGCGGCGCCATGCCTTCTGGCGGGCTCACGCCCGGAGCAGTCCGAGGCGACGGCCCGCGTCGGCGAAGGCATCCAGGGCGCGGTCCAGCTCCTCCCCGGTGTGGGTCGCGGTGACGATGGTCCGGACCCGGGCCTTGCCGAGGGGGACGGTCGGGAAGCCGATGGCCTGAGCAAAGACACCCCGCTCCATGAGCAGGTCGGAGAGCTGGGTGGCAATGGGTGCCTCACCGCACATGACCGGGGTGATCGGCGTCTGGCTGGCTCCGGTGTCGAAGCCCAGCTCGGAGAGCCCCTGCTTGAAGCGGCGCGTGTTCTCCCACAGCCGCTCCATCAGCTCCGGCTCGGATTCCAAGACGTCGATGGCGGCGATGCAGGAGAGGGCCACCGCGGGCGGATGGCTGGAGGAGAAGAGGAAGGGGCGGGCCCGCTGGATGAGGTAGTCGCGCACCGTCTGGCTGGCGGCGACGTATCCCCCCACCACCCCGACCGCCTTGGAGAGGGTGCCGATGTTGAGCGCCACCCGCCCATGGAGGCCGAAGTGGTCGGTGCTCCCCCGCCCGTGGTCGCCGAGCACACCGGTGGCGTGGGCGTCGTCGACCATCACCGCCGCACCATGGCGCTCGGCGCGCTCCACCAGGCCAGGGAGCGGAGCGATGTCCCCGTCCATGGAGAAGACACCGTCGGTCACGAGGAGGATGCGCCGGTATCCCTTGGCCTGTGCCTGCGCCAGGGCCCGCTCCGCGTCGTCGAGATCGCAGTGCTCGTAGAGGATGCGGTCCGCCTTGGTCAGCCGGATGCCGTCGATGATCGAGGCGTGGTTGAGCTTGTCGCTGACGACGACATCGCCCTCCTCGAGCAACGAGCTGAGCACGCCCACGTTGACGGTGTAGCCGCTCTGGAAGACGAGCGCCGCCTGCGTCCGCTTGAAGGCGGCGAGACGCGCCTCGAGCTCCTGGTGGACCGACTGGGTGCCAGCGATGGTGCGGACGGCGCCGGTGCCGGCGCCCCACTTCCGCGCCCCCTCGACGGCCGCGTCGACCAGGCGGGGGTGGGTGTTGAGGCCGAGATAATTGTTGCTGCTGAGGTTGATCAGCCTCTGACCGGCGATCGTCACCTCATGCCCCTGAGGGGACTCCAGGACGCGGAGCGCGTGGTAGAGGCCCTGCTCGCGGAGCCGGTCGAGGTCGGCGGAGAGCGACCGGTCGAGCGCCTGGACGGCCTCGGAAGGGCGCGGGATCTCAGTCATGGCTGCAGCGACACCTTGCCACAGCGTCCGGACTTGATGAGCCGGATCGCCTCCTCGATGTCGGCCAGGGCGAAGCGGTGGGTGATCAGCGCCTCGGCGTCGATCGCGCCACTCCGCAGGTACCGGGAGGTCTCCTCCCAGGTCGCGAAGAGCCGGCGGCCGGTGACGCCGTAGAGGGTGACTCCGCGCATCACCACGTCCTGGGAGAGGTCCATGCTGGTCGGAGCGTCGCCAATGCCGAGCAGGGATACCCACCCGCCGGAGCGGACCGACCGGGTGGCCGCGACGACCGCCGCCGAGGCCCCGCTCATCTCCAGCGCGCAGTCGACCTCGCCGCCCGCGGCCCGGCGGACCTCCGCCTCGGTGCTCCCCTCACCCGCTTCGATGAGAGCATCCGCCCCCATCCTCCCGGCCAGCTCCAGGCGGTACCGGTTGGGCTCCACGGCGATGACCCGGGCCGCCCCCCGCGCCTTGGCCACCGCGACCGCGGCACAGCCGATCGGGCCGCAGCCGAAGACGGCGACGGTGCGGCCCTCCAGCTCTCCGTAGGAGCAGGCGTGGACGGCGTTGCCGAAGGGCTCCATGGCGGCGGCGACGGCCGGGGCCATCTCGGGACCAACCGGCCAGACGTTCTCGGCGGGGAGCGCCACCAGCCCGGCGAATCCGCCGTCGGCGTCGACACCCAGGATCCTGGTGGCGGCACAGACGTGGAAGTCGCCGCGCAGGCAGGCGGGGCAGCGGTGGCAGACGAGGTGGGATTCGACCGCCACCCGGTCGCCGATGCGCGCCCGGCCATCTGCCCCCTCCCCGAGCGCGAGCACCTCGCCGCAGATCTCGTGGCCCATGATCCGGGGCAGGTGAACCCGGGCCCGGGCCCAGGGGTTCCAGTCGTAGAGGTGGATGTCGGTACCGCAGATCGAGGCGGCGACCACCCGGAGGAGGACCTCGCCGGGACCGGCGAAGGGCTCGGGTGAGTCGGTGATGGAGACCCCCGGGCGGGGGGAGGCCTTGATGACAGCACGCACGGCGGCCCGATTATGAGCGCGGGACCGGCTCCGACCCTCGGCCGATCAGGGAGCCGGGGCCGTCTTCGGGTCGGGCACGCTGGGTGAGGAGACCACCCGCGCGATCAGGGCGCGGAAATGGAGGAGGGTGGTGGGGACGAGCAGCGGGAGGCCGACCACGAGGTTGGCGAGGGTGACCGGCCCGCCCCACACCTTGACCAGCATGCAGACGAAGAGGACAAGACCGGTGAGCATGGTGCTGTAGCGACCCCAATTGGTCCGCACCAGCTCGGGCCGCCGCCGGAGGAGAAAGACGACCGGCGTGAGCAGCAGCGGGCCGATGTAGCGGACCACGATGAGGACGGCCAGCCACCAGGTGAAGATGCCCAGCCAGACACTCCCCACCGCGCCGACGCTAAAGAAGAGGGCGTCGCCTGCGGGGTCGATCGCCTTGCCGAGCTGGGTCACCGGGCCGAAGCGGCGAGCGACCCAGCCGTCGACGGCGTCCAGCATCCCGACCGATCCGCCGATGAAGATCCAGAGGATGAGCCCGAGGCGGTCCGGGAGGGACCAGGCGGTGCAGAGCAGGAGCGGCGGGCAGAGCCAGGCGCGGATTGCCGACAGCCCGTTGGGCACCCCGTAGACGTCGACGCGACTGCCATCGGGGCGGACCAGCATGGTGGCGCCCCCGGCCATGACGAGCGCCACCACCACCCAGCAGCCGAAGGTCAGCAGGGCGGCGACGGCCCACCCACCGCCGTGCAGCTGGGCGATCACCAGGGCGAACGCCTCACCGATGACGAGCCCGAGCGCGAGCCAGCCGTACAGCGAGTGGCGCAGCCCCTGGCTGGTGCGGAGCCGGTCTGACGACTGCGAGATGAGCCCGGCGAGGCCGGATGCCCCCGAGGTGACCGCTGCGGGAGCCCCTATTGGATCACCAGGCAGGTGATGGTCTTGAAAACGCCGTCGGCGGCCTGGACCTTCTCGACGATCAGCTTGCCGATGCCGGCGATGTCGCGCGCCTCGACCTCGGCGATGACGTCGTATTCGCCGCTGATCGCGTCGGCTTTGAGAATCCCCTCCTGTCCGTGGAGCTTGGTGGCGACGTCCAAGGCCTTGCCGGCGGTGGCGCTGATGAGCACGTAGGCGCGGACCATCTTCTCCCTCCGAGTGAGCTGTCGACCGAATGTACCACGCTGTCGCGGGCACCCCGGTTAGCATGGACTCGTGTTGCTGGGCTGGAAATGGCTGGCCGTGATCCTGCTCGCACCGCTCCTCCGGAAGTTCGTTCGCTCCCGGCAGGCGGGACGGCCGGTGGTGGACATGCAGGGCGTCCGCTCCCGGGTGGCGTCGGCCCGGGAGCCGGCGACGATCGCCGGCCTCGTGGCGGTCGTGGCGGTGCTCATCTGCTGCTGCGGCGCACTGCTCGCGGCCGGGGTCACGGCGCTGCTGCTCAGCCCTCAATGGCTGGGGGGAGTGCTCGTCGCCGTGGCGGCGTTGTGTGCTCTGGGGGCGGTGCCTGAGGTGCGCGGCATCCGGCGAGGTCTGCACGCCCGGCGGCTCCGGCTCCATGGCGACGACGTGACCCACGAGCTGGACGGCACGCCGCCCCGGTAGGGGAGAGCGGCCCGCTCCCCAACCGACCCTGCCGCACCGCACAATCGCACCCATGGCGACGAGCAGGGGGCGCGGCCACCTCACCGCCCTGGCCGGGCTGGCGGCGGCGATCGGCGGGCCCATCGCCATCACCGCGCTCCTCAGCATGGTGGGATCCGCCTCGGCGCGCGACTACATCTTTCTCTACCTGGCCCTGGTGGCGGTGCTCGGGACCGTGAGCGGTCTGCCCTCCGCGCTCACCGCCGCGGCGCTCAGCTTCGTGCTCGTCGACTACTTCTTCGTCCCCCCCCTGCACACCCTCACCATCGCCGACGCCAGCGACCTCATCGACCTGGTGGTCTTCGCCGCAGTCGCGATCGCGGCCGGAGGTGTCGGCTCGGGACGCCGCCATGCCCAGATCGAAGCGGAGCGGCTCACCGCCCAGGTGCGCCAGACCAATGCCCAGCTGGAACAGTTGGAGCGCGAGCAGACGGAGGCGGCGGCGGTCGCGGTGCGACTCGCCCAGACCCAGCAGCAGGTGCGGGTGCTGGAGGCGTCGGACCGGCTGCGCACCGATCTGCTCGCCAACGTCTCCCATGAGCTGCGCACCCCGCTGGCGAGCATCCTGACCGGCGCCACCGACCTGCTGTCGCGCCCGCGCCTTCCCGCCACGGTGCACGGCGATGTGGAGGCGATCATCGGCCAGGCCCGCCGCCTCGAGCGACTCGTCTCCGACCTGCTCGACATGGCCCGCATCGAGGCACACGCGCTGACCCTCGACCCGGTGGAGATCGACCTGGGCGATGCCATCGAGGCAGCGGCCGCCCGGCTGCGCCTGGCATCCCCGGGCCGGGCGGTGGCGATCGACCTGCCCCCCGACGGGCTGGAGGTGCTCGCCGACTGGGATCGACTGGGTCAGATCCTCGACAACCTGGTCCAGAACGCCGACCGCCATGCGCCGGCGGGGACGCCGATCACCGTGGAGGCGGCTCCGGGCAAGCGCTCGATGGTCGTCATCCGGGTCATCGACCAGGGGCCCGGGGTGCCGGTGGAGCAGCGGGAGCGGATCTTCGAGCGCTTCGTGCGCGGTGTGGACGTCGGGGAGCCGGAGGAGCGCCCCTCCGGTGCGGTGCCGAGCGGGACCGGGCTGGGGCTGGCCATCGTCCGGGGCCTGGTCGAGGCTCACGCCGGCCGGGTGTGGATCGAGGATTCGGAGGAGGACGAGGGGGCGCACTTCGCGTTCACCCTCCCGGCGGCATCCCCCACCGATCCGCGGGGCTGAGGCCTGATCGGACGGACTTGGGTGGCGCGAGGGCCAGTAGGGTGCTGAGCACCCTGCTAGGCGTCGTTGGCGGCGACGACGTGCACGTCCACGTCGGCCATCAGCCGAATGAGGCGCCGGAGGGTCTTGGAGCTGCTGTTGCGGCCGCTCCGCATCACCAGGATCTCGGTGATCCGGTGACCGCGAGCGTAGGCGGCGACGGTGGCGGCCACGTCGTTGCCGTCGATGGTCACGAACTCGCCGCCCAGCTGGTGAGTGAGGGTGGCGTAACCTCCGAGCAGCCGCTTCTCGTCCTCGCTGCGCGACCCACGTCGCACCGAGACCGCGGTCAGGGCGTCGTCCCGGCGGGCGGCGTGGGCCGCGGCGCGGCGGATGACGGCATCCTGGCCGAGCTGGGGTGGGACCAGCACCAGGACCCGGGGGCGTGCCTCCCACGGCTCATTGATGCGCGCCGTGCTCATGTAGGCGACCAGACGCCGGTCGCAGTGCTCGGCCACCCGGCGCAGTGCCATCTCCCGGAGCGTTGTGAGCACGTCGGGGCGGAACTCGCCCTGGAGGGCCTTGATCGCCTCCCCGGGGGGCATGATCTCCCCCTGGCGCAGCCTCTCCTCCAGCTCGGCGGGCGGGACGTCCATCAGCTCGACCTCGTCGGCGGCGTCGAACGAGGAGTCGTCGAGGATCGGCCGGCCCGCCGGGCGGTTGAGCAGCGTCCCCATCAGGCCCACGGTGCTGTGCAGGTCGCTCAGGTGGATGGTGCCAATGACGTTGATGCCGGCGGCTCGGATGCGCGGCAGGACGTGACCGACCAGCCGGCCGGTGGTGGTCAGCCCGGCGAGGTCGTCGACGGCCACGACATCGGGGTTGCGGCTGAGCAGCGCCTCCACGTCGAGCACCCCCCGCGACGCGGGAGACCCGGGGCCGCCCAGCAGCGTGAGGGTGCCCAGCCGGGCGGCACCGCCCCCGCTCACCGCGCCGACGACAACGTCGGTCCCCCGGGAGGCGCGACGGCGGGCCTCGTCGAGCATCCTGGTCGTGGCGCCGGCCCCGCGCGCATAGCTGATGTAGAGGCGGAGCCCGCCGCGACGGCGGGGCTCCTTCATGTTTCGGAGCAGGGAGTCGGGGTCGGGGCGGTCCTGGGGCGCATAGGGGGCGGCGGCGTAGCGGGCGATGACATGGACGTCGGTGTCGGGGAGACCCTCGATGACCCGGTCGACCACGGTCGAGCGCAACTGCGCAAGGAAGCCGCGGGGGTGCGGCTCCCCCATCACCACATGGCGGCAGCCACGCTCGCGGGCGACGGCCACCAGGGTGGCGGCGATGTCGTGGGACTCCGGCTCCACGACGGTGGTCTGGAGCTCGACCGCGAGCCGGTGCCAGGGTGCCTCGGGCCCGGGCTCCCCGGCCGCGTCCTCGATGGAGCGCACGTGGACGACGGTGCAGAAGCCGCGCCGCCGGCGCGCCTGACGGACGCCGCGGCGGATCAGCGCCTCCGCCGAGGGTCCCCCCGAGACGGCGGTCAGGACGTCCTCCGTGGGCGCCTGGACGCCTCCGCGCTCCACCTCGACGCGCTCCGCCACCAGCCTGAGCCCCAGCTCGCGGAGCGCGGCCAGGTTGCCCGGGCGGAAGAAGTTGCGCAGCGCCATGTCCACCCGCTCGGCCGGGTAGACGTTGCCGTGGCGCATCCGCTTGCGGAGCGCCTCGGGGGTGATGTCGATGAACTGGACCTCGTCGGCACGGTCGAGGACGGTGTCGGGCACGGTCTCGTGGACGGTGATCCCGGTGATCCGCTCGACCACGTCCTTCACCGACTCGAGGTGCTGGATGTTCATGGTCGTGATCACGTCGATGCCCGCGTCGCGGATCTCCTCGATGTCCTCCCAGCGCTTGTGATGGCGCACCCCGGGAGCGTTGGTGTGGGCCAGCTCGTCGATCAGGACGATCTGGGGTTGGCGGGCGAGCACGGCCTCCACGTCCATCTCGGAGAGCTGGGTGCCGCGGTAGTCGACGGTGATCCGGGGCAGCACCTCCAGGGAGCCGATCGCCTCGGCGGTGCGGGCCCGCCCGTGGGTCTCGATGAAGCCGATCACGACGTCCTCGCCGCCGTCGCGGCGATCGCGACCCTCACGGAGCATGGCGAAGGTCTTGCCCGACCCCGGCATCGCGCCCAGGAACGCCTTGAGCTTGCCCCGCGGCGGAGAGGGGGGGCCGGCCACCGCCGCGACGGCGGCGGCTGCCGCCTCATCTCCGGCGACGGCGGGTGGCTCGCTGCGGGATTTGCTCATCGCCCTCTCACCCACCCGTCCGGCCAGGCCCGGGGCGGGCTCCTACGGCCTCCAGTGTACCCAGGAAGGCTCAATCGGCCCGTGCACTCCGACGACGCCACCGCGGGCCCCGATCACCCGAGTGCCGGGGGTGCGCCGAACGTCTGGTTCATGGCCAGGTTGAGCTGCAGGACGTCCACATCGGGCTCGCCGAAGATCCAGAGGACGCGGCCGGTGATGTTGGCCTCCACCAGCGCGTGAACCTTGGCCGGGTTGAGCCCCCGCGCCTCCGCCACCATGTTGACCTGGGCCAGCGCGGCGGCCACGCTGATGTCCGGGTCGTAGCTGGTGAAGTCGCCGGTCGCCAGGTCCACCGGGATGGCAGTGGTCGTGGCGCCGGCGCTGAGGCAGTGCGCGCTGGGGTCGGTGACCGCCTGCTGCAGCTGGCCGGCGGTGAAGGAGCCGGTGGTGTCGATGCCCACGCAGTGCAGGTAGCCGGCGTAGGTGTCGACCTGCTCGATCAGCAAAGCGTTGCTGGGTGCGAGGTTGCTGCCTTGCGAGTTGTTGGACTCGCACGGCGGGCTGAGGGGCAGCACCACCTCGGTGCCGCTGGAGGTGGTCTGCACGGAGTAGGAGGGGCGTCCCTGGAAGTAGCGGGGGTCGACGGTGTAGAAGGTGTGGCCCTGGTACTGGGTGGTCTGGAAGACGGGGGTACCGGACACATCCTTGGTCTCGTAGTAGCACTCGCCGACCAGGTTGGCGCCGACCACGGTCCCGCTGGAGTTCTTGATCAGACCACCGTTGGCCTGACTGTTGAAGGCGACCTGGGAGACCCCCAGCATGACCAGCGGGTAGACGAGGCCACCGAGGACGGCGATCACCAGGGTGATCCGCACCGCGACCAGCAGCTCCTTGGGGAAATTGCGAAACATCTTCTTACCGCTCAGATGAGGTGGAGGTGGGTGATCACGATGTCGACCGCCTTGATGCCGATGAAGGGGAGGATGACCCCGCCCACCCCGTAGAGGAGGAGGTTGCGGCGGAGCAGTGCTGCAGCGCCCACCGCCCGGTACTTGACCCCGCGAAGGGACAGCGGGATGAGCGCGACGATGATCAGGGCGTTGAAGATCACCGCCGACAGGACGGCACTCTCCGGCGTCGTCAGCTGCAGGATGTTGAGCGCCTTGAGGGGCGGGAGGGCCACGGCGAACATCGCCGGGATGATGGCGAAGTACTTGGCCACGTCGTTGGCGACGCTGAAGGTGGTGAGCGCACCCCGGGTGATGAGCATCTGCTTGCCGGTCTCCACGATCTCGATCAGCTTGGTCGGGTCGCTGTCGAGGTCGACCAGGTTGCCCGCCTCCTTGGCGGCCTGGGTGCCGCTCTGCATGGCCACGCCGACATCGGCCTGGGCCAGCGCGGGCGCGTCGTTGGTCCCGTCACCGGTCATCGCCACCAGCTTGCCGCCGGCCTGCTCGGCCCGGATGAGCTCCAGCTTGTTCTCGGGGGTGGCCTCGGCGAGGAAGTCGTCGACACCCGCCTCCTCGGCGATCGCCTTGGCGGTGAGCGGGTTGTCACCGGTGATCATCACCGTGCGCAGGCCCATCCGGCGGAGGTCCTCGAACCGCTCCTTGATGCCGGGCTTGACGATGTCCTTGAGATGAATGGTGCCCAGCACGGTCCGGTTCTCAGCGACCAGGAGTGGGGTGCCGCCGCTGCGGGCGATGGTCTCGACCTGATCGCGCACCGTCGCCGGCAGCTCGTGGCTGGTCTCGCCCGAGCACCAGAAGGCGATCGCGTCGCCGGCGCCCTTGCGGATGCTGAGGGTACCCCGGTCGACGCCGCTCATCCGAGTCGTGGCCGTGAACGGTACGAACTCCCAGGAGTGGATGTCCGGCTCCTCGGCGATCCCGATACGGCGGGCCAGGGCGACGATGGAGCGTCCCTCGGGGGTCTCGTCAGCGACGCTCGCCAGGTCCGCCGCCTTCACCAGGCGCTGCATCTCGACGCCGGGCGCGGGGATGAACTCGGTGGCCTGGCGGTTGCCCAGGGTGATGGTGCCGGTCTTGTCGAGGAGGAGCACGTCCACGTCACCGGCGGCCTCCACGGCGCGGCCGGACATCGCCAGGACGTTCTTCTGGAGGAGGCGGTCGATGCCCGCGATGCCGATGGCCGAGAGCAGCGCGCCGATGGTGGTGGGGATGAGGCAGACCAGCAGCGCGATCAGCACCACGACCGACACCGATGCTCCGGCGAAGAGAGCAAAGGGCTGCAGGGTGACGACGGCGATGATGAAGATGATCGTGAGGCTGGCGAGGAGGATGTTGAGCGCGATCTCGTTGGGCGTCTTCTGCCGGGAGGCCGACTCGACCAGGCCGATGATGCGGTCCATGAAGGTCTCACCGGGGTTCTGGGTGATCTCGATGACGATGCGGTCGCTGAGCACCCTCGTGCCGCCCGTGACCGCGCTCCGGTCGCCGCCGGCCTCGCGGATGACCGGGGCCGACTCGCCGGTGATGGCCGACTCGTCGACGGACGCGATCCCCGCGATGATCGTGCCATCGCTCGGGATGATGTCCCCGACCTCGCAGACGACGATGTCGCCCTTGCGCAGCTCGGGAGCGGGGACGCTCTCCTCGGTCCCACCCGCGCCGCCCACCAGCCGGCGGGCGATGGTGTCCGAACGCGTCCGCCGAAGGCTCGCCGCCTGCGCCTTGCCACGACCCTCGGCGACCGCCTCGGCGAAGTTGGCGAAGAGCACCGTGAACCAGAGCCAGAGGCAGACCTGACCGACGAACCCCTGGTCGCCGTGGTTGAAGAAGCCGGTGATGAAGACGTAGGTGGTGATCGCGGCACCGACCTCGACCACGAACATGACCGGATTGCGGGCCATCACGCGGGGGTTGAGCTTCTTGAAGCTCGCGCCGATGGCGGGAACCAGGATGGCCGGGTCGTACAGGCTGCTCTGGCGACGGCGCTTGCGCGGCTGAGGGAGCCCACCTGTGCTGGCGATGACAGTCATGACCCGTTATTCCTTAAGGGTGAGAGAGGATGCCGGCGTGGAGCTGCAGCTGCTCGAGGATCGGCCCGAGCGCCAGCGCCGGGAAGAAGGTCAGGGCACCGACGATCAGGATGGTGCCGATCAGGAGTGCGGTGAAGAGAGGGGTATCGGTGGGGAAGGTGCCCGCCCCGGCGGGGACGATCTTCTTCTTGGCCAGCGAACCGGCCAGGGCCAGCACCGGGATCACGAAGATGATCCGGCCCAGCCACATGGCGGCGGCCAGGGTGGTGTTGTAGAAGAGGGTGTTGGCACTGAGGCCCGCGAACGCGCTGCCGTTGTTCCCCGTCGTCGAGCTGTAGGCGTAGAGGATCTCGCTGAAGCCGTGGGGCCCAGGGTTCAACGGACCGGCCTGGCCCGCCGGCGTCAGCACCGCGAGTGCCGCGAAGCCGAGGATGGAGAGGGGCAGGATGAGGATGGCAAGCGCCGCGTACTTGATGTCGCGTCCCTCGATCTTCTTGCCCAGGTACTCGGGGGTCCGGCCGACCATCAGCCCGGCGAGGAAGACGGCGACGATGGCGAAGGCGACCATCCCGTAGAGGCCGGAGCCGGTGCCACCGGGTGTGATTTCACCCAGCTCGATGAGCACCATCGGCACCATGCCGCCCAGCGGCGTGTAGCTGTCGGTGGCGCCATCCACCGAGCCGGTGCTGGTGCCGGTCGCCGCCACGTTGTAAATGGCGGACTGGATGGGGCCGAATCGAGCCTCCTTGCCTTCCATGTTGCCGCCCGCCTGGTTGGAGCTGGCGACCTGGCTCACCGCCGTTGTGCTGAGAGCCGGGTTACCGGCCTGCTCCTGCTGGGCTGCGAGGCCTGCGCCCCCGACGAGGATGATCGCCATCGCGCCGAAGAGCGCGAAGCCCTGCTTGACGTTGCCGACCCACTTGCCGAAGGTGACCGCCAGGCCGAAGGGGAGGACCAGGCAGAGGAAGATCTCCAGGGAGTTGGTGAGCCCGGTCGGGTTCTCGAAGGGTGCGGCGGCGTTGGCGTTGAGGAAGCCCCCGCCGTTGGTCCCCAGGTCCTTGATCGCCTCCATGGCCGCGATCGGTCCCTGGGCGATGGTCTGGCCGACCCCCTCGAGAGTGGTGACCGACGTGTAGCCGTTCAGGTTCTGGATGGCGCCGCTCGCGACCAGGACGATGGTGGCGACCACCGCGATGGGGATGAGGACGTAGAGGGTGCAGCGGACGATGTCGACGTAGAAGTTGCCGATCGTCTTGGCGCTGTGCCGAGCCACGCCCCGGATGACCGCGATCGCCAGGGCGATCCCGGTCGCCGCCGAGAGGAACTGGTGGAAGGTGAGGCCCAACATCTGGGAGAGGTAGCTCATCGTCGCCTCGCCCGTGTACGCCTGCCAGTTGGTGTTGGTGGTGAAGCTCACCGCCGTGTTGAAGGCGAGCGCCGACGGCACCCCCGGGAAGTTCTCGGGGTTGAGCGGAAGGCTGCCCTGGATGCGGAGGATCACGTAGGTGAGGACCAGGCCCACCACCGAGACGAGAAGCATCGCGACCAGGTAGCCCTTCCAGCTCTGCTCGTGCTCCTCGTCGATCCCGGTCACCTTGTAGATGCCGCGCTCCACCGGGCGCAGAGCGAAGTGCAGGAAGGTGCGCTCGCCCTTGAACACCTTGACCATGAAGCCGCCGACGAACCAGGCGCCGGCAAAGACGGCACCGTAGGTCACGATGAAAGCGATGATGTCGAGCGCCACGGCTCAGAACCTCTCGGGGAAGAGCATGGCGGCGACCAGGTAACCGGTCACCAGGACCGCGATGACGAAGGCGACGATGTAGCCGAGGGTCTGGCTCATCAGAGCTTCTCGAGGCCGTAGACGTACAGGAAGCTCATCACCACCAGGACGGCGAGGATGGCGAGCATGAGCAGATCGAGCATCAGCGGGCCCGCCAATCGGATGCGACGCAGAGGTTCATGCGCAGAAGTCTCGTCATCTGAGCGTCAACGTTCGGTCAACGACTCGGCCGCAGCCGGGACGGCGACCCGGTAGACCCGCCAGCCGGGCCGCCGCCAGAGCCGTCCGAGCTCGTCGATCTCGACGCCGTCCAGGGCCACCCGAAAGACCCGCCCTCTCGGGGTGTCCATGTCGATCAGGATGTCGACGGCACCGTCCAGTCGCGGCAGCACGGCGCCAACGCTGCCCAGGCTGGTCCCGTCGGCATCGAGGACGGCCGTCCCTTTGAGGGCGCGCACATCCAGGAACCGCAGCCCCGCGAACTGCCACTCGGTGTCCATGGCAACGATCCTGAACGCCGCAGCGTCAACGTTCGGTCAACGACCGCGGGGAGCCCAGCCGATCAGGGCGCTGTCTGACCGCCCAACTCCGCCGGGCCGCCCAACTCCGCCGGCGGTCCGAAGCGGTACCCCCTCCTCCCGGCGGTGACGATGATCTCGGGTTCGGCTGGGTCGAACTCGAGCTTGCGCCGGAGCCGCTGGACAAAGGTGCGCAGGTAATTGCGGTCTCCGGCATACATGGGCCCCCAGACCCTCGTAAGCAGGGTCCGATGATCCATCACCACCCCCGGGTGCCTGGCCAGCTCGGCGAGGAGGACGTACTCGGTCGGCGAGAGTCGCACCTCGGCGCCGGAGCGGGTGACCACACGCGCCCCGAGGTCGACCACCACCCCGCCGCAGCGAACCACCAGCGCGGCTTCGGCGGTGCCGCGCACCCGGCGCAGGACGGCGCGCACCCGAGCCAGCAGCTCGTCGGCGCCAAAGGGCTTGGTGAGGTAGTCGTCGGCACCCAGGTCGAGAGCCCGGACCTTATCCCGCTCGTCGCCCCGGGCGCTGATCACGATCACCGCGGGCTGCCGCCTCCCCTCCAAGGTGTCGAGCAACCGCCAGCCATCGATGAAGGGGAGGCCGATGTCGAGAAGAACAACGTCGTAACCGCCCTTGCCGAGCTTTTCGGCCCCGACCAGGCCGTCTTCGGCGTCGTCCACCCGGTGCCCGGCGCGCTCCAGGGCGGCCCGGAGGATGCGCCGCAGGGAGGCGTCATCCTCGATGACGAGCAGTCGCCCGGACGGGCCCGGGGCCGCGAGTGGCTCACTCATGCCTGCGGATTCTCCGCCAAGGGGACGGTCAACGGTGGGAGCGGGCTCCGATCGCCGCACGCGACACAAGGGACCTCGCGCTCAAGCCCGAGACGATCAGGGGGTCATCAACTCCTGGCGAAGCGCCTCGCTGGCGACGATGAAGCCGGCGTCCACGCTGTCGATCAGACCTGCGCAATCGGCGAGGTCACCGGACCTGGCGACGGTCTGCAGTTCGTCGCAGCGTTGCACCAGCACGCCAGCCCCGAAGGTGGCTGCGCTTCCCTTGAGGCTGTGTGCGAGTTTCGCCATGGCGACTCCGTCAGCCTCCGCGCCCGCCGAATGCAGCGCCGCGACGCGAAGTGCGCCGTCACTCAGGAACAGGTGGACCAGCTTCCCGAATCCGCTCGGGCCCAGCTCGCGCAATCCCGCGATGGACGATGTGTCGAGGACGCCACCGCTCGGGAGGCTGACCAATTTGCGGTGAGACCGGACGCGAAGCTCTGTCCACCGCTCCACCATCGTGCCCAGGCTCTCGGCCATGATCGGCTTGCTGAGGTAGGCGTCCATGCCCGCGTCTAAACACTTCCGGTCATCACCCATCATGGCGCCGCCGGTCACCGCGATGATGAGCGTGTGACGATCCGTGCCCTTCTCCTCGCGGCGGATCTCGCGGGTCGCCTCGAAGCCGTCCATGACGGGCATCTGACAGTCCATCAGCACCGCGTCATACGTAGCCCGCGCAACGCAGGCTACGGCGACGACACCGTTGTCGGCGACGTCGACGTCCCACCCCATCTTCTCCAGCATCAGGCACACCACCCGCTGGTTCACCGGGTTGTCGTCCACGACCAGGACGCGCCCACGACCTCCTTTGAGTGCCTCCGGACGCGTGTACTGCGTCATCATCTGCGCCGGCTCTTCATGGTCAGCCGGCGACAGCAGCGTTTCCAGGCACTCCCGGAGTCGAGCCACGCGGACCGGCTTGGCGAGGAAGGCGTCGATCCCGGCCTCACGAGCCCTGTCGGCGTCGCCGGTGCGCACGACTGAGGGCAGAAGGATCAGCCGGGTCTGACGAAGCTCCGGGGACAGGCGAATCCTGGTGGCCACCTCGATGCCGTCCATGTGCGGCATTTGATGGTCCAGGAGCGCCACCTGGAACGGGTCTCCGCGCCCTGCCGCGTCGGCCATGGCCGCGAGGGCCTCGATGCCGCCCCCGAAGCACTCCGGCCGCGCCCCCCAGGCGCGGAGACTCTGATCCAGCACCACCCGATTGCTGTTGTGATCGTCGACCACGAGGACGTGAACGCCGCCGAGCGCTTTCTGCGATGACACGGGCCGCGCCGTGGCCTTCGGGAAGGTCAGAACGAAGAAGAAGGTGCTGCCCTTGCCCACCACGCTGGTGACGCCGATCTCGCCGCCCATCAGTTCCACAAGCTGCTTGCAGATGGCGAGGCCGAGGCCGGTGCCCCCGAATCTCCGCGTCGTCGACGCGTCGGCCTGGCTGAAGCTCTCGAAGAGGCGCCCCAGGTGCTTCGGATCGATGCCGATCCCGGTGTCGGTCACGTCAAATCGCACGACGAGCGAGTCATCCTGCTGGCGCACAACGTGAACCCCGAGGTTCACCTCACCGGTATCGGTGAACTTGACGGCGTTCCCGAGGATGTTCACGAGCACCTGGCAGATCCGCACGGGGTCACCCCGCACCATGCTCGACAACTGAAGATCCACCGCCACGGTTAGCTCGAGGCCCTTCTCGTCGGCGCGGTGAGCCACCAGCTTGACGGCATCCTCTACGACGTGCCGGAGATCGCAGTCGATGGACTCGATATCGATCTTCCCGGCCTCAATCTTCGAAAAGTCCAGGATGTCGTTGATGACGGTCAACAGTGTCTCCGCCGACTGGCTGATGGTTTCCGCGTACTCATGCTGCTCTGCATCGAGCGGCGTGGTGAGGAGTAGCCCGGTCATGCCGATGATGCCATTCATCGGGGTGCGGATCTCGTGGCTCATATTGGCCAGGAACTCCGACTTCAACCGCGACCCCTCCACCGCCTGGAGATGGGCGACGGCCAGATCCGCCTCGATGCGCTTGCGGTCGGTGATGTCGCTGAACGTGATCACCGCGCCGGTCACGAGGTCATCCTCGAGGATGGGGAACACTCCGTACTCCGCCACGAACACGGACCCGTCGAGGCGCGAGATCATCTCCGTCTCCCCCCGGCAACTGCCGCCGCCACGGAGGACGCTGTAGATCGGCCCCTCCTCCTCCGCGGGGTACGTCATTCCATCGGCCTGGACGCGGTGGAAGACCGAACGGGTGACCTTTCCGATCACCGCAAGCGGGTCGACACCCAGGGCCTTGGCGGCGGCTGCATTCATGAAGGTGCAGCGCTTCTCGCTATCGACGCCATAGATGCCCTCACCGGCCGATTCCAGCAGCAGCCGCAGGCTGTTCGAGAGGCGTGCCGCCTCGTCGGCGGCGGCCTTGTTCGCGCTGCGCAGCTGATCGGAGAGGCTGCTGATCCGGACTGCGCCGGCCAGTGGTGGGACGAGAATGAGGGCGCGTCCGGCCTCGGTCATGGTGAACGGAGGCGCCCCCTTGTGGCGCGCGACCGTGACCGCCCCGATGGTCTCGCCACCGCTCACCATGGGAATCGACATCACGGGCCCGCTGCCGGTGCTGTCGCGCCATGCGAAGGTGGTGGCGCCCCAGGAGCCCTGCTGCAGGTCGCCGATGTAGATCTTCCCGGTGTCGATGGCGCGTCGGCTGGGGGAATCGCCAATGACGAGCTCGGCTTCGATCGCCGGATGGCCGTCCACCCTGTGGAGCCCGTCGGGCTCGACGAGGTTGATGAGGATCCGGTCTCCGCCAATCAGCCTGGCGACATGGGCGAGAATCCCCACATCGAGAGCCTCGGAGACCTCAACCCGCCCGCTCAGGCGCTCGATCGTGACCCGTTGCCACGAGGCGAGGAACTGGGCCAGCTCGTCGACCTCGTTACGACTTTCGCCGGCCGCAATCATCGGCTTCTGTCTGCAAGCATTGCGGTGCGCCTCCGCATTGACGCCGTGACGCGGCTGACGATGTCTCGTGGGCTGAAGGGCTTGACCATGTAGTCGTCGGCGTTGACGGTGAATGCCTCGATCTTCTCGGCGGGTTCAGCATCGACGCTCAGCATGACGATGGTGGTGTGCTCATTGGCGAGGTCCTCGCGGAGGATGCGGCAGACTTCGAGACCGCTGATGCCAGGGAGGTTGATGTCCAGCACGACGCAATCCGGCCTCAACTTCCGCGCCTCGGCGATCGCCTCCTCACCGCTACCGGCCTCCCACACCTCGAAGCCGACCGCGGCGAGGCTCGACCGCAGCAGCTGGCGCACGTCGGGAGCGTCATCGACCACGAGGATTTTCCGGACGGCGGCCGTCGAGGCGGTTGCCGGGGTGCCGCCATGCCATGCGCACGTGCCGGCGACGCATCCGGCCAGCAGGGCGTCGATGGCATCGGGCGTGCTGGGGCGGGCGAAGTAGTACCCCTGGACCTCATCACAGCCCAGCGTTCGCAGCCGGTTGAGCTGGTCGGCCGTCTCGACGCCCTCGGCGACGACGTGCAGGTCGAGCGCGTGCGCCATGCCCATCACCGCCGCTACGATCGCGGTCGAATCGGGATCGATGCCGATGCCGTCGACGAAGGACTTGTCAATTTTGAGCTCGTCGAGGGGGAATCGCTTGAGGTAGGCGAGCGATGAGAAGCCCGTGCCGAAGTCATCGATGGAGATCCGCATGCCCAGCGACTTGAGCTTGCGCAGCGTGCCGATGGCCAGCTCGGCGTCGTGCATGACCATGCTCTCCGTGACCTCGACGCAGAGGATCGTGGGATCGATACCCGCCTCCGCCATGATCGTGCCGAAGGTTTCGGCGAGCCCGGCCTCGAACTGCCGCGGTGACACGTTCACCGCGATGGACAGCGGGAGGCCTCCCGCCAATACGGTCGACCACCGCTTGGCGTCACGACACACCTGTTCGAGGACCCAGCGCCCGATCGGGACGATCAGGCCGGTCGCCTCCGCGAGCGGGATGAAGTCGAGCGGGGGGATCACCCCTCGGATCGGATCGTCCCAGCGCAGCAGCGCCTCGACCCCAATGATGCGATCCGTCAGCAGCGAGACCTTCGGCTGGTAGACGACGCGGAACTCCCCCTTGGCAAGGGCTTCGCGAAGGGCATCTGCGTTGTCCATCCGAGACTGCAGCTGGGCGCCCATCTCGGGGACGAAGAGCTGGTGACGGCCGGCCCCCCTGCGCTTGGCAACGTGCATGGCCATCTCGGCCTCGAAGATCAGCGCCTCGGGATCGTGATGGGGGTCGGCCGTAAGGGTGATGCCGACACCCGCGGTGATGGTGAGGACGGCCCCACCTATTCTCATCGGCACGCGCAGGGCCTCGGCAACGCGGAGAGCCACGCTCTCGGCCGCTTCAGAGTCGGCGATGTCCTCGCAGAGCAGGAGGAACTGGTCGCCACCCAACCTGGTGGCGGTGTCGACCCCAGAAGCCACACTGTCGTGGGGCCGGAGAGCAGCGGTCAGTCGCCGCGCGACCTCCGCCAGCACCTGCCTCCCACCATCCTTGCCGAGACGGTTGGACATCAAGGAGTAGTCGTCGAGGTTGAGCGCCAGTACGGCCGTTGATCGGTGGTGGCGCGAGGCCCGCCGCAGGGCGATCTTGACGTGGCGGACGAAGCGTGCGCGATTGGGGAGATGGGTCAGCGCATCATGCCCGGCCTGAGATGGCACGAGCGCCTCGGCGTCTCTCTGGTCGGTGATGTCACGCAACACTTCAATCGCCCCGAGGAGAACGCCATCGCTGGTCACGAGACGCTCGCCTGAGGCGACCATGGTTCGCCTGAATCCGGTCGCCGACTCGAGACTGACCTCGAGGTCCGGCAGCAACGCCTCGCCGGCCAGACATCGCGTCAGCAGCGCGTGCTCGCCGGCGGCGGACTTGCCGTTCGCCGTGCAGGCGGTCTGGAGCTGAGCGCAAGCCGCAGGAAGAGGTCCATCCGAGGTCAGGCCGGTGAACCGTCTCATCGCCGGGTTCATCGAGGTGATGATTCCGTTCGCGTCGCAGCCGACGACCAGGTCGTGGGTGGTGTTGAACGTTGCCCGAAGCAGGTCCTGTTCGTGTGCACGGCGTCGATGGCCGCCCGCGATCGACGTGCGGGCGCTGCCGCGGACTGTAATCTCCGTCTTGGCTGAGAGATGCTGCCCCCGGGCCAACTGGGGACGAGTGGTCACCTCGTAACCAGGCTTGTGGGAGGAGCCATAGACCGAAACTACCCCTGACCGCCGTGGCGCCCGTCACGCGAGGGTGACGGTAGTGGGTGCGTCGCGCACCAGTTGCGGAACTGGACGCGATTGACGCATGCACCGTGTAGATTGGCGGGTCCGAAGGACACCAGCCGCCACGAGCGTCAGATTCGACGCCCCGCCCTCGCCGCCTCCGGCCACGAGCCTCAGCTCTTGGAGAGAGCCTCCCCGACCGCCGCGATGTCCAGCAGCTGCGAGAAGACGACCAGCTCGTCACCGGCCTCGACGACCGTCTCGGGCGCCGGCACGACCGGCTTGCCAGCGCGGACGATGCAGACGATGATCCCGCCCTTGGGGATGGTGATGTCGGCGATGCGCTTGCCGACGTAGCCGGAGAGCGCGGGTAGAGCGAGATCCACGAGGCAGGTGCCGGACGCCTTGACGGCGACCCCGCGGACCAGCTCCGATCCCAGCTCGGCCTCGATCAGCCCCATCAGCAGCTCGGTGGCGGAGACGGGCGCGTCAACGCCCAGCGCCTTGAATACGGCCACGTTGTGCGGGTTGCTGACCCGGGCGATGGTGCGCGGGACATTGAACTTGATCTTGGCCAGCTGGCAGACGATGAGGTTGTCCTCGTCATCACCGGTCGTGCCGATGACGACGCTTGCCCGCTCGATGCCAGTGGTGGCGAGGAAGGCCATCTCATCGCCGTCGCCGACCATGATGCTGACGGTGCCGAGCTGATGCTCGATCCACTCGGCGCGGGCGGCATCCTTCTCGACCAGGGTCACCTCGTAATCGCGCTCGATCAGGTGCTTGGCCAGGTGGAATCCCACCTTGCCGCCGCCGACGATGATGACGTAGGGGGAGTCGGTCGGGCCGCTCATGATGTCCGCACCACCGTGCCGTCGACACCGGATGCGTCACGCCCATGGTTGACACCCTCGAGGAAGTACTCGCGGATGAGGTCGGCCCCGAGAATGGTGGGGCAGAAGGTCTCCAGGCCCATCTCCCGGTAGACGGACTCGCGGATCGGGTCGTAGAGCCGGGTGATCACGCGCTTGACCTTGAAGATCCGCTGGGCGATCTGGGCCGCCATCAGGTTGCGGTTGTCCCCGCTCGTGACCGAGACGAAGCAGTCGGCATCCTCCACCCCGGCGCGGCGCAGCACCGCCTCGTCGATGCAGTTGCCGACGATCATGTTGCCGCGGAATTCGCGGCCCAGACGGTCAAAGGCGGACACCTGCTGATCGACCACGGCCACGGTGTGACCTTCGGCATCAAGTTGCCGGGCGAGCCGGGCACCGACCCGGCCGCAACCCACGATGATCACCTTCATTTGAACCGATTGTACCGTTGACCCGGCGCCGCCGGCCGCCCCCGCCAGGCTAGGATTCCACGGATGCCGGGATTCACTCCGCACCGCATCCTCGTGCCGGTGAACGGCGCGGCCACCGACGAGGAGGCCGTCCGCTTCGCCTGCCGCCTGGCGCTCCGCCCCCGCGCCTCGGTGCTGGCGCTCACGGTGGTCGAGATCCCCCGCGGGCTCGCCCTGAGCACGGTGGAGGACGCCGACGTCGCCGCCGCCGAGCTGCTCCTCGCCCGCGCCGAGGAGATCGGCCGGGACTACGAGGTCGAGGTCAAGGGAGAGGTCCTCCAGGCCCGGGAGGCGGCCCCCGCCATCGTGGACGAGATCGCCGCCCGCGAGATCGACCTGGCCGTGGTCGGCCTGACCTACCGGGAGCGCTTCGGCGAGTTCTACATGGGCAAGACGGTGCCCCACATCCTCCAGCACGCACCCTGCCGGGTCTTCCTCCTCCGCTTGGCCGCACCGCACTGACCCCCTCTCCCGCCCCGTGCGCTCGCAGATAGACAGACCTCGCCACAGGCTGCCGGCGGCTCCGGCCGCCGGGCTCGAGAGCTTGCCCGTCGTGGGCGCACCGCCGCCGCGCCGTTGGTCCGCCCACGCCCGGCACGACCTACACTGCCGAGGCGATGGCTGACGCACCGGCCCACGAGCCGCCGAAACCACCGCCGACCCTCTCCGAGGCCGAGGTCACCGCCCTGCGCGAGGCCGGCCGCGCCTGGTCGCGGGCGCCCGGCCGCCCCCGGGCGGGGGCCGATGTCGCGCCCGACCTGGATGTCACCGAGACGCGGGGAAGGCCGGGCGAGCACTACGTGCGGGTCGTACGCCCCCAGACGCAGGGCTTCGAGAGCGTGGCCCCGGGCTGGCTGGAGGCCACCCCGCGGGCGACCCAGCCGACCACCGACATGGGGCGGTTCCGCCGGCGGCTGCGCACCCTGATCCTGGGGCAACCCCTCTCCAGC
>Ga0302157_10002085_pt1 | contig 23779 bp, 18 predicted proteins | sample I_Bog_N3_3_FD_193502 | JGI IMG/M metagenome (GOLD analysis project Ga0302157, IMG submission 193502) | Peat permafrost microbial communities from Stordalen Mire near Abisko, Sweden - I_Bog_N3_3 | ecosystem: Environmental > Terrestrial > Soil > Wetlands > Peat | place: Sweden: Abisko, Stordalen... | reverse complement strand
CAGAAGCCGGCTGCGACGTCACGCTGCTGGAGAAAGAACGCTCTGCCTCCCACAAGGTGTGCGGAGAGTTCCTCAGCACTGAAGCGGTCCAGTATCTGCGTTCCGCCGGAGTCAATCCATTCGATCTTGGTGCGGCTACAATCCGCTCGGTTCGGCTGAGCTCAAAGCATAGGGTCATAGAAGCCGCTCTTCCCTTCACCGCGCTCTCGCTCTCTCGGCGTGCCCTGGATGCGGCCATGATTGCCCGCGCGGCAGAGAGCGGATGCAAAGTACGGCTCGGCGTTGCTGTCGATAGCCTCGAGATGCGCCACAATCTCTGGTCCGCGCAACTCCGGACCGGAGAATTGTTGAGCGCGCGCACGGTGTTCCTAGCCAACGGCAAGCATGATCTTCGCGGATGGGAGCGTGGGCGCGGCGTACAGGGCAACCTCATCGGTTTCAAATTGCATTGGCAACTGGCGCCGGCGCAGACCGACGCGTTGCGGGAGTTTATGGAGCTCTTTCTCTTCCCAGGTGGGTATGGAGGACTTTCGCTGATAGAAGGCGATGTGGCCAATCTGTGCTTGGTGGTGCTTCGCAGCGCGCTGCAGAAGATAGGCGGATGGATTGATCTACTGGCTTCCCTGGCCGATGACAACAGGTTACTGCGGCAGCGTCTGCAGGGCGCAAAGGCGCTGTGGGAGCGCCCGCTGGCCATCTCTTCCATTCCGTATGGGTATCTTGTTGAGGGTGTCACCAGCCTCTGGCGTGTAGGCGATCAGGCCGCGGTGATTCCCTCATTCACCGGAGATGGCATGTCCATCGCTTTGCACAGCGGAGCCCTCGCCGCAGAGATGTGCCTGGCCGGCGCGACTGCGGAACAGTTCCACCTTAAACTGCACGCGCAACTGAAACGCGCCATGACCCTGGCGACACTCCTCTCGCGAGGAATGGTAACCGGCGCGGGCCGCACCCTTGCGCCGCTCTGCCTTGCGCTCTTCCCCGATGCAATGAGATGGATCGCTTCCTCGACCAGAATTCCTGAACAGGCCCTGCTTGCCAAACCAGCAGGCTGAAATCGCTGTCAGGCCACCGCCGGCGCCTTCATGAACTCCAGCGCGCGGACGAGGTAGGACTTCAGATTCCGGCGGTGAACGACCGCGTCGAGGAAGCCCTTTTCCAGCAGGAACTCCGAGCGCTGAAAGCCCTCAGGCAGCTTCTGCCGGATGGTCTGCTCGATCACCCTGGGGCCGGCGAAGCCAATCAGCGCGCCCGGTTCGGCGATATTCAGGTCTCCGAGCATGGCAAAGCTGGCGGTAACGCCGCCGGTGGTGGGGTCGGTCAGGACACAGATATACGGAACCCTGGCGTCGTCCAACTGCGCCAGCGCGGTGGAGATCTTGGCCATCTGCATCAGGCTCGCCACGCCCTCCATCATGCGCGCCCCGCCCGAAGCTGCCACAATGATCAGCGGATTGCGGCCCAGGCGAGCGCGGTCCACGGCGCGGGCGATCGTCTCGCCCACCACCGCGCCCATCGAGCCGCCGATGAACGCGTACTCCATAGCGCTGACCACCACCTCATGCGGCCCAAGCCGGCCAGTCGCGTTCAAAATGGCGTCATCAAGCCCGGTAGCCTCCCCGGCGGCGATCAGACGCTGCTTGTAAGGCTTCACGTCGGTGAAGTTCAACGGGTCGGTAGAGCGCAGGCCGCCATCCACCAGCTCATAGCCCGGCTCCAGCAGCAGATCGATGCGCTGCCGCGCACCGATCTTGAAGTGGTGCTGGCACCTGGGGCAGACGTTCAGGTTGGCGAGCAGATCCGCCTTCCAGACAGGCGCGCGGCACCCCACGCACTTGATCCACAATCCCTCGGTGCGCACCCGAGACTCAGCCGCCTCCGCGGAGCCCTTGGGACCGGGACCGTACTCGCCACTCTCACGCTTGAACCAGGACATTCGACCTCTCGAAAAGCAGTGATCAGTGAACAGTGGACAGTGCTCAGTTAGACGCGTCGGCTCAACGTGGGACTGCGGGAAACCGTAAGCTGATCACTGCTCACTGATCACTGTCGTCTGTCAGTATTCTATGCCGCGCTGGGCGAGAATCCCCTTCTGATAGGCGTGCTTCACCTCGCGCATCTCGGTCACGGTGTCGGCCAGCTCCACCAGCAAGGGATGAGCGTTGCGCCCGGTCAGGATCACATGGACCATCTCGGGCCGTCCACGCAGGGCTTCCGCCACCACCGCCGGGTCCAGCATTCCGTAGCCGATGGCATAGTTGATCTCGTCCAGAATCACCATATCCCACTCGCCGGAGTAGATGGCCTCACGCGCCTCGGCCCACGCGGCCTCCACCAGCCGAATGTCCTCCGGGTCGGTCTCGGCGCCACCCACCTTCACGAAGCCCCGCCCCATCTGCCTGAGCACGAAGTTCTCGCCGAAGGCCTGCACGGCGTCCAGCTCGCCGTAGTGCCAGGAGCCCTTGAGAAACTGGAGCATCAGCACCTTCATGCCGTTGCCCACGGCGCGCAGGGCTGTGCCCAGGGCGGCAGTGGTCTTGCCTTTGCCCGGGCCGGTATTGATCAGGATCAGTCCTCGCCGCGAATCGGTCATTGCAGATTACAGATTACAGATTACAGATTACAGATTACAGATTACAGATTACAGATGACAGATGACACGTGAAAGATTGCAGCTCGTGATAACGGTTCAAAGTTCGCGGTTGAGCATCATCGCAAAACAGTTGCCAGCCCCAGTCGGCGAGAAACTAACTGTCATCTGCAATCTGTCACCTGTCATCTGTGACCTGCCGTTCAGTGTCCAGTGTGATAGGGATGGCCCGCGAGAATTGTGAACGCCCTGTAGAGCTGCTCGGCCATCACCAGCCTTGCCAGGGGGTGGGCCAGCGTCATGGGCCCCAGCGAAAGCAGCAGACTGGCCCGCTGGCGAGCGGCCTCGGTCCATCCGCTGGCAGGCCCGACAGCGAAGACAATCTGCTGCGTCCCCTCGTCGCGCCGCGCGCCCAGCCACGCCGCAAAAGCCTCGGAGGTCATCTGCCGGCCGCGGCTGTCCAGCAGTACGGCTACAGCGGGTGTGCGCCCCTCAAGCCGTTCCAGCCAGCTGAGCATCGCCTCCTCGCTCCGGAAGGCTTCGGTTCGGCAACGGGCAAAGGCCGAGCAGCGCCCAAGATAAACCGCGGCCAGGGCGTCGATGTCGTCCCTGGAGTTGGGGCGGGGGCCGATATGAGCTAGAATGAGGTTCATCAAGAGGAGGGTAACCGCCGCATCAAATTTAGCATCAATGGCGTACGATTTGATGCGGATGACAAAGCTGGCGGGCGGTAAGGTTCTTGTGGCTGCTTCCCAAAAACGGGTGGAGCTGTCCATTTTTGGGATTTCGGTCAGAATCTCTCCATATTTCCATATTGTGTTCAAGACTGCTCAAGATTGCCCTTACCATCAACTCTTTTAATTTCAATAACTACCAAATATTCACATCCCCCTGCTGAAATGGCACAAGACTTGCAACTCCACCAGGAACAAGTTGTGTCTGTGTTCCTCGGTTCAGGTGTATCCCCCCCCAGACCGAAGCGCACAATCAAGAATCAGGGTTGCGAAACAGTGCAATCGCCGACAGCGGAAATGCACAGCAGGAAACCGGCAAATTTTCTCATCGAGGATGGAAACCCTATGAAGTATTGGACCGAGCAACTTAAGCGTCTCGCCAGCCCACGGTGGCTGGCTCTGGCCCTCCTGGTGTTGTTTGCACCATCTCTTCTTGCACAGGAGACGACGGCTGGCCTTCAGGGCACCGTAAAGGATTCCTCTGGCGCGGTCATTGCTTCCGCCCAGGTGGTTGTCACGGGAGCGAACCTCGTGGGTTCCAAGCAGGCTATGACCGATACCAACGGTTACTACCGTTTCGCCAACCTTCCGCCGGGTGCCTATACCATCACGGTGAAAGCGCCGGGTTTTGACACCTTGAAGCGCGAAGGGCTGGTTCTTGAGGTCGGCCATCTTCCCACCGTGGACCTTGAGCTCAAGGTCGGCGAGGTGAAGACGGTGGTCGAGGTCAACACCGAAGGGCCGATGATCGACACCACGACCGTGACCACGCTGACCAACATCCCCGAAAACGTGCTTCAGGATGTTCCCCACGGCACGTCGTTCCAGTCGGTGATTCAGTTTGCCCCGGCGGCGCGCAACGAACCTTTGATGGGTGGCGTTGGCGTGGGCGGCAATGGCTCCGGCTCCACTTCTCCCGGCAACGGCGGCAATGGCGGCAATGTTGGCTTCTCGATCGGCGGCGGCTCGGACTCGGAGAACTCCTACCTCGTGGAAGGCCAGGAGACGGCCAATATCATCGGCGGCTTCTCGCATACCAACGTGCCCATGGACTTCATCCAGGAAGTGCAGATGAAGACCTCCGGTGTTGACGCCGAGTACGGCGGCGCGCTGGGCGGCGTGGTCAACGTCATCCTGGAGAAGGGCAAGAACAAGTGGCACGGCTCGGTATTTACGTCCTTCCAGGACGGCGGCATGAATGGCTCGCCGAATCCCACCTTGCGCTACGATCCAACCTCGAACGGTTCCTCTCCCAGTTGGGGGGCCATCGACCCGGTAGTTCAGATTTATCAACCGGTTCGGCCGCACACCAGCGATTTCTATCCCGGCATCACCATCGGCGGCCCGGTCGTGGACCTGTTCCCAAGGTTCGTCGGCGTCTCGGATGCCGTTTACCAGAAGCTCAGGGAGCGCATCTCAATCTTTGCGGGCTTCAACCCCGATTTCAATGCTTATGAACGCAAGTTGAACTATGGCCCGAACGGCGGAATCATACCATTCAGCCAGAACACCCATACCGATTATGCCTACGGCCGCATCGATGCCGAGGTGACGCAGAAGGTTCGCGTCTACGGCTCCTGGCTCACTCAGGATCAAAAGCAGTATGGTGAGTCGCTGCCTGGCTCAGATTCGGTTCAGGGCTACGCCAATGTCTACACGGGATGCCTCGGAACTGGTACGTCCTTCAGTTGCCCGAACTCTCCCATCGATCCAACGAACTATAAGCACACTCTGGGCTACGCGGCCCCCAACATGACGCTGAACATCGGTGGGGATGTAACGATCACTCAGAATCTGGTTTCCACCACGCGTCTCGGCTACTACTTTGAGAACTACCATGACTTTGGCTTCCCAACCAGCGGCGATGTCTATGTCTGGGAGACCAACGGCTCAGACACCACCGCCACTGACACCAACGGAGTTCCACTGTCGACTCCAACCAGCGCGCCCGCGCTGGCCCAGGGTGCCGGCTTTCAAATCGGGACACTGGACCCTAACTCCTTCACCACCGAGAACGCCAATAAGGCGACCCAATTCGACGAGGATTTTGCCTGGTTCAAATCCAGCAGCAGGACTGGCACCCACAACCTGAAGTTCGGCTACCAGTTGCATCGCAACGTTAACCTGATCAACCAGGGCTACAATCAGCCGGAGGTCCAGGTTTACGCCGGTGTCCTGGGCGCCTACACCCCCATTGACCCACTTGTGGGCGTGCCGAATTGCGCGGCCGTCGAAACAACTTACATGGCAGCACAGCCTGCCGGCACGCAGGTGCCAGGGCAAGACCCAGGGGTCGTCTATCCCTATAACTACGGCTGCACGGGCACCTACGGCACCGTCAACGTGAACGACTACGGAACTACCGGCACCGCGACCGCTCTGAATCATGGCTTCTTTGTTCAGGATGCCTGGACCATCGGGCACGGCGTCACCGTCAACGCCGGCCTGCGCGTCGAGCGCGAGTATCTCCCGGCCGAGAACCAGCCCGTTTCCCAGACGCTCACCCGGCCCATCAACTTCGGATGGGGAGACAAGATCGCTCCCCGCATCGGCGCGGCATGGGATGTCTTCAAGGACGGCAAGATGAAGGTCTTCGGCGGCTATGGCGAGTACTACGACCAGATGAAGCTGAACCTGGCCATCGGCTCCTACGGTGGCGAGGTCTGGGAGGAGTGCTGGTTTGCCTTGATGCAACCCAACCTGACGGGCATTACCCCCGCATTCAACAGCACCGGCCAATACTGCATCGGGCTCGGCACCAGCCCGGTGGTCAACTGGGCCGGCGGAACGGCTCCTTCGGGACTGACCTTCCTCGAAGGACAAAACAACCGCGCCAACCCGACAACCTGTTCCACTTGCAGCCTCACGGAAGAGGGAACAGCTCCCGGCCTGAAGCCCTATGCGCAGCACGACTCCAGCTTCGGCGTGGATTACCAGATCAGGCCGAATGTGGCCTTCGAGGCGCGATGGGACCGCAGGCGGCTGGATCACGCCATCGAGGACGCGGCCATCTATAACCCCTCGGTCGGCGAAACCTTCGTGATCATCAATCCCGGTCAGGGTGTCGACAAGACCTTCAACGGCTTCTGGAACTTCCTCTACGGCGTGCCGCCCGATTGCACGGACAATACCTGCCCGGCGAATCAGAAGAGCATTCCCGCCGCCCGCAGCTACGACGGCCTCGAATTCCGCGTAACCAAGGCGGAGAGCAACCATTGGATGGGAATGTTCTCCTACACCTATAGCAAGTTCCGGGGCAACTACACCGGCCTCACCAGCTCCGACCTTGGAGATGGCGGCGGCGGTCGCAATGCTCCGAACAACAGCCGCGCCTTTGACGAGCCGTACTTTCAGTCGAATGCCCTCGGCGGATCTTCGAGCGGCTTGCTTCCCACCGACCGCCCCAACGCGCTCAAGGGCTACGTCTACTACCAATTGGGGTGGCTCAGAAAATTCACCACCGACTTCGGCATCTTCCAGACAGCCTATAGCGGTTCACCGCTGACGAGCGAAATCGACGTAGGCTACTCCTACGCCGGTCAGCCCGCCTTCCCGATCGACCTTGTCAATCGCGGCAAGTGGATTGACGTGAAGCAGGATCCGAGCACCGGACTCATCACCACCAGCGCGCCCTATACCAAGCGTACGGCAATGTACTGGGACTCCGACTTCAACCTCAAGCAGGAAGTAAAGCTGGGAGAGGCGAAGTCCCTCGCATTCGATGCAACCTTCACAAACCTTTTCAACCAACATAGTAAGGTTGCGTATTGGGAGAATATCGACTCCGACTATCAGGGAAGCAATTACCTGAGGGCCGCGGGGTATAACATCACCGGCGGCCTTGACTTCTACTCGGCGGTGATGAGCAAGTACGACTACACCGCGTACATGAACACCGGCGCGGACAACGGCACTAAGCACACCACCGATGGCCCCATCACAGTGAATGGCTGGTACGGCAAGCCCTACGAGTATCAGACGCCGCGGAACATCCGCCTGGGCCTGCACATCAACTTCTAAACCAACCCAGCAGTAACAACCAAAGGGGACCCGCCACGGCGGGTCCCCTTTTCGTGTAGGTTGATTGCAATTGCGAGCGCGAGCCCGGAGTGAGCTCCTGCGCGCGATGAAAGCTATTTCTTCCTGAAGGTCTTTTTTGCGGGGGACTTCTTCGCGGCGGTCCTCTTCGCCGCCGGCGTCGAGGCTTTCCTGGTTGGGGAGGCTTTGGCGGCCGCCTTTTTCACCTGGGGTGCGGCGCTGCGTTTCGCGGCGGGTTTAGCTGGCGGCTTTTTGGCCCTGGCTTTGCTGCGCGCGGCCAGGGTCTTCGCGGCCAGCGCGTTCTTCAGCTCGGCGTCGAACTCGGCCGGGGTCAGCGGGCGCGCGGACTTGCGCAGCCTTTCTATGTCATAAAACGCGCGGCGCTCGACCAGGAAGACATGGACGACAAAGTCCACATAATCGAGGAGAATCCAGTCGCCCTTGCGGCGGCCCTCGACGGAGTTCGGAAAAACGCCGAACTCCTTTTTGAGGCGGTGCTCGATCTCGTCGGCGATGGCGATGGCCTGCCGATCATTGGTAGCCGAGGTGACCAAAAAGAAGTCGGAAAGGCCCGCGTCGATGGCGTCCAGCTCGAGAATACGGGTGTTCAAGCCCTTCTTGTCTTCACAGACCGCCGCGGCGGCCTGAACGAGTGTGCGGATTTGCTGCTTTGCTTCAGTCGTCATTCGTTGCGATAGCTCTCCGAGCTTCATCGTAGCCCCTCAACCAAGCTGGGGCAAGTCAGAGATAGAGGCCATGGGCGCTGATGTAAGCCGAAACGGGACTGGGAAGCAGCTCGCGCCTCTGTAGGCGATCACCGGCTTCCGGCCTCGCCTGCTCTCGACTCCGCACCTGCTCGCGGATCTCCGAGGCGCTGATCTCGATTTCGAGGCCGGGGAGCAGGTAGAGGGGGGCCAGCTCTCCAGAGGAGTTGCGGAGGATATAGCGGTGCAGTTCGATTTGCTCTTTTTCCACTGATTCTACCTGGCTTATGGATGGGCCAAGGCTCTGACCCGCAAGAGTCAAGCCTTCCGGCAGTGATCCCTCCAGATCGCTCAGAGACTCGCCTGGACGAGATGCGACGATCAACGGCGCCACAAAGGGGATCTCAGCGCTGCGATGCCAGCGCCTCAGTCCGGCAAATGAGTCGGCGCCCATCAGGCAAAACAGGGCGCTCTGCGCAGGCAGCTCGGCGCGCAGGCTGAGCAGCGTCTCCAGCGTATAGTTGGGCGCGCCCGAGGATCTCGGCGAATCGGCCACCGAGACGGAAAAACCGGGCTGGTCGGCGATGGCCAGCCGGGTCATGGCCAGGCGATCTTGAAAGCCGGCCGTCGAGCCCTGCGGCTTGAGGGGCTGCACACCCACCGGGGCAAAGAGCACGCTGTCGAGGCCGAGCGCCGCCTGGGCAGCCCGCGCCACGGCGAGATGGCCCAGATGGGGCGGGTCAAAGCTCCCCCCAAAAAAGGCCACTCGAAGAAGGCTGGTGGGCGGCTGGCTGATGAATTCACCCATGGCATCCATGGTAGCTTGCGCAGGCAGCTCTGGTAGCATCGAAGCCAGGATGCGATATCTGATTGCCATTCTGGCTCTGGCGGGCGTGGTGGTTTCCGCGCTGGCTCTGCACGTTCACTACTGCGTCGATACCCAGCCCTGTTCGATCAACGAGAAATGGGACTGCGGCATCGTGAACCACAGCGACTTTGCCGAGGTGGCGCACATTCCGGTGGCGGCCATCGGCATTGCCGGCTACCTGGTGCTGGCGGGCCTGGCGCTGGCGCGGCAGCGGGCGCTTTTGTTTCTGGCCGCGCTGGTGGGACTGGGCTTTGCCCTGCGACTGACGTTCATCGAGGAGTTTGCCTTGCAGGTGTGGTGCCTCTATTGCGTCATCTCGCAGACGGTCATCGCGCTGATTGTGCTGCTCAGCGGGGGATGGCTGGGGAAAGAGTATCTTGAGCTGAAGCGGGCCGGTGGCGGGGCCTGAGGTTCGTGGTATCTCATCCTTTTCACCATGAACGAGAAAAGGATGGGGCACCCGGCTTTGTTGCACTGGGTTTGTGGACTCCCGGACACCCAGCTTCAGTTCCCCTTCGCCCGCCGTTCATCCCGCGCTGATAAACTTGAATTACATCAATGTTCAAGCAAAGCTATGCGCGGTGGATGTACGAGTGGGAGACGCGGCTGACCACGCGCGATGAGAATCGCGTGGTGCGCCCGCTGGAGTGGGGCTTCGAGTGGATTGAGCCGTTCCTTCGCGCGAACGGCTTTGTCGAGGCATTGCCGGGCCCGGAGATTGCAGGCGACGACGCGGCTTCAGAGGCCGCCATGGTCCGCATCAATCAACTTCTCATCGGCCACAGCGATACGTTCTTCAGCTACCAGCGGCCCACGGACTTTCGGCTGGAAGAGCGGCACCCGGAGCTGTTCCCCACCAACGTGCGCCCGGAGACGCTGGCGCAGGCCGCCGCGATCAAGCAGATGGCTGCCGAGGGCAAGATTCCCCCGGCGCAGTTTCTGCGCTTTACCTCGCCGGAGCGGACTCCCTACCCGGAGAACGATCTGGCCAACGCGCGCTGGTACCCCGCGCCCGCGCACAAAGACCCCCGGCGGCCCAAGCAGGCCATCGTGGTGATGCCGCAGTGGAATGCCGACGCCTTCAGCCACAATTCGTTGTGCACTATCTTCAACAAGATGGGCATCTCGGCGCTCAGGCTCTCCAAGCCCTACCACGACATTCGCCGGCCGGTCGAGCTGGAGCGCTCGGACTTTGCCGTCAGCGCCAACATTGGCCGCACGCTCTCGGCCTGCCGCCAGGCGGTGGTCGATATCCGCTGCTGCCTGGACTGGCTGGAGGAGCAGGGCTACGAGCACTTCGGCGTGCTGGGAACCAGCCTTGGCTCCTGCTACGCCTTTCTGGCCAGCGCGCACGACGCGCGGCTGCGGGTGAATGCCTTCAACCATGCTTCGACGGCTTTTGGCGATGTGGTCTGGGCCGGGCAAAGCACCCGCCACGTCAAGCAGGCGCTGGAAGAGGCCGGGCTTACGCAGGAGCGCATCCGGGCTCTCTGGTCGGCCGTCAGCCCGTGCAGCTACTACGACAAAATCATGCGTCCCGAAGTCGGCGGACCCGGCAAGAAAGTCCTGATGGTCTACGCCGACTACGACCTGACCTTTCCCAGGGAGTACTCGTTGCAAGTGCTGGAAGCTTTCCAGCGCATCGGCCTCAACTTCGAGCCGCGCGTGCTGCCCTGCGGCCACTACACCACCGGCGAAACGCCCTACAAGTACATCGACGGCTGGTACATGGGCCGGTTTATCTATAGAGCATTCAAGGCGCTGCGGGAAGAAAAGGCCGCCGGATTGAACGCAGCAGAATTGCCGGAAAATGAGGCGCGGGAGGAAGCTCTCTCCCGCTAGCGCACACCGCTCAGATCCAGCCGGAGCAGCTTGGCGGGGTCGAGGTACGCGCCTTGCCAGCGGACACCCCAGTGAAGGTGCGGCCCAGTGACGCGGCCGGTGGCGCCGCTCAGCCCCAGCCGGTCGCCCGTGCGCACACGCTGGCCCTCGTGCACATCGATCCGGCTCAGGTGCATCGAAATCGTAAAGAATCCCAGCCCGTGATCGATCACCACGCAGTTCCCCTCGTAGTAGAGCAGCCGGGCCAGCACCACTACCCCGCTGTTGCCGGCCCGCACCGGCGTTCCGGTTGCGGCGCGAAAGTCCATCCCCTTGTGAACGCTGGCCAGCTTGCCGTTGAAGATGCGGCGCGTGCCGAAGCTGTCCGTCGGCGGAGCCTTTACCGGTGCGCGAAAGCTCCCCGTCCACAGCGGTTCGGGCGCGCTCGCGGCGAAGACTTTTTCCTTGAGCAGCCGGTCAGCCTCAATTTGTTTGAGTTCCTCAGGGCCTGGCTCGACGAACTGCGGCGCTACGGTGAGTGAACTGGTTCGGTAGTGCGCCGGATGGATTTCGACCGCGCGGCTCAGGTCGCGCACGGCGCCACTGCTTGGCTGAACGGAAATCCTCAGCGTGGAAGGCCCCACCGGCGCTTCCACATCGACCCCGGCCAGCGCAAACCACTCGCGCCCGCCGCGCCCGCGAAATAACTCCAGCTTGCGCCCCATCCAATCCCCGTCGACGCCCGTCGCGCCGCCTGCCGCCACGCGAATCAACTCCGGCGAGCCGGCCTCAACCACCGCTGGAGTGAGCGTAATGGCGGAAGCTTGAGCGTGAGCGGCGGCCGACACGAAAGCCAAAACGAAAACGATAGACAGCCAACCCAGGCAAGCCTTAAGCGGAGGAGAAAACTGCATTGTATTCAGCATACTGGCTCCATCGCCTTGCCGGGCTGCCGGTTACCTGGTAGCCGCAGGCCGCGGGTGCGCAGCCAGCCATTTTGCTACCCGTTCCTGGACCTCATCCAGCTCGTCGGTGGTGATGTGGGCGCCGATCATCTGCCGGTTGGCGGCATACTTCTCCTGATTCGGCCCGTTCACCGCCGCCGCCAAGTCAAGCCAGTAGTAAGCCTCCACATAGCTTTGCGGGACTCCCTGGCCGAGCGAGTACAGCAAGCCGAGGGTTCCTTGCGCAGTCACATCACCCTGCTCGGCTGCCTTGCGATACCAGGCCGCGGCCTGGACCATGTCGCGGGGGAGGCCCTTGCCTCCGTCGCGATAGAGCGCGGCCAGATGCAGCTCTGCGGCGATGTCGCCTTTGCCGGCTGCTTTTCCGTACCACTCCGCCGCCAGCTTCAAGTCCCGTGCAACATCCTTGCCGGCCGCGTAGCTCTCCCCCACCTGCACCTGCGCTGCAGCATCGCCCGCGTTGGCCCGGGCCAGCAGGGCCGGGTCGATGCCAGCCGTCTGCGCTTGAGCCGACAGCATTCCCAGCGCGAAGATCATTGTCAGGGCGATCTGCTTCCAGCGCGTTTTCATGGCAGCCTCAACCAGTTATCGAAAAGATAGCAGATTTCGCCTTTCGCGGCAGGGGATCCAAGAACGGGCATCAGGATCAACCAAAGCGGAGTCCGCGTCCCGAACCCCGAGCCATCGACTTTCCAGCCCCTGTCAAAACACCCGGCCAAGGCGCTAAAATTCCAGTATGACCGATCGCATCTCTCTCTCCCTTGCCCAAGCCGACCCCGAAGTGTCCGCAGCCCTCGACCAGGAAACCCTCCGGCAGCATGAGGGGCTGGAGATGATCGCCAGCGAGAACTTTGTCTCCGAGGCGGTTCTGGAGGCGGCCGGCTCCATCTTCACCAACAAGTATGCCGAGGGCTACCCTGGGCGGCGCTACTATGGCGGCTGCGAGTTTGCCGACGTGGTGGAGAATCTGGCGCGCGACCGGGCCAAACAGATCTTCGGCGCCGAACACGCCAACGTGCAGCCGCACTCCGGCTCGCAGGCCAACGCTTCGGCCTATGCGGCGGTATTGCAGGTGGGCGACACCATTCTGGGCCTTGACCTTTCCCATGGCGGCCACCTGACCCACGGGCACAAGTTGAGCTTCAGCGGCAAGCTCTACCGGCCGACGTTTTACCATGTTCGGCGCGACACGGAGCTGATCGACTACGACGAGCTGGAGGCCATTGCCGAGCGCGAGAAGCCCAAGGCCATCATCGGCGGCGCAAGCGCCTATCCAAGACTCTGGGATTTCGAGCGGATGCGGCAGATCGCCGACAAGGTGGGCGCGGTGTACATCTTCGATATGGCGCACATCGCCGGCCTGGTGGCGGGCGGCGTCCATCCCTCGCCCGTGCCCCACGCGCACATCACCACGACCACCACGCACAAGACGCTGCGCGGCCCGCGCGCTGGCCTGATCCTCTGCAACAAGATGCTGGGTGAGAAGGATCTGGCCAAAGCCGTGGATAGCGCGGTCTTCCCCGGCCAGCAGGGTGGTCCGCTGATGCACATCGTGGCTGCCAAGGCGGTGGCACTGGGCGAGGCGCTGCGCCCAGAGTTCAAGACCTATGCGGCGCAGATTGTGGCCAATGCCCAGGTTCTCGCCGGCGCGCTCAAGGAGGCAGGCTTCCGCATCGTCTCCGGCGGCACTGACAACCACCTGATGCTGGTCGACGTCTTCGAGAAGGGCATCCTCGGCTCCGAGGCTGAACTGGCGCTGGGCAAGGCTGGCATCACGGTCAACAAGAATACGATCCCCTATGATGTGAATCCCCCGCTCAAGGCCTCGGGCATTCGCATCGGCACGCCCGCCTTGACCACCCGCGGCATGAAGGAGCCCGAGATGCGGCTGATTGGCGCTTGGATCGCCAAGGCCCTGGAGCAGCGCGGCGACGATGCGGCTCTGGAGCGGATTCGCGGCGAGGTGGCCGAGCTGGCCAATCAGTTCCCGCTCTACGCGTGGAAGCGGGCGCGTTAGGATCCGCCACCGATATTTGGGTGCCCCATCCTCGCCGTCCTGAGCGAAGTCGAAGGATCTGCATTTTGCAATTTTGCGGCTAGGGTGGGTGGCGAGATTCCCTCAAAACGCAACTTGCGCGGCTCTTCCGTGTTGTATTTAATGTTGTTGGGGATGACCCGCCAAAGGCAGAAGGGCAGCCGGGAATCCGCTGTTCTCCCTCGGGGCATCCGGAGGACACCATGAAGTCTATTCAGTTAGCTTTTGCTACGTTGCTCGTTCTTGCTGTTCCGGCGTTCGCTCAGCATCACGAAGGAGAAGCCCGCTCGACAGGCGGTGGAACCCACCAGGCAGCTCCCAAGAGTGGGCCAAAGGCCTACACCGGCACGCCCCATGCGGCCGAGCCGAATCGCAACTACAGCGACAAGGAAGGCCACGCCAACGTCCCGCACGTGGATAACAAGACCTGGGTCGGTCATGACACGGGCCGCGGGGATGCCAACTACCACAACGACCATCCCTTCGCGCATGGCCGCTTTACCGGCGGCTTTGGCCGCGGGCACGTATGGCATCTTGGCGGCGGAGGTCCCGGCCGCTTCTGGTTCAACGGCTGGTATTGGGACGTTGCCCCCTATGACGTAGCCTTCTGCAACGGCTGGCTGTGGGACTCCGACGACATCGTGATTTACCCCGACCCGGATCACGATGGCTGGTACCTGGCCTACAACGTGCGCCTCGGCACCTATGTGCACGTTGAGTATTTGGGAATGTAGACCTGCCTGAGTGGGCATGGCTCAAACGACAAGAGGGGGGTGGGCTTCGCGGCCTGTCCCCTTCGTTTTTCAGCAGATATCCAGCGCGACAAGCGGGAGTGTGTAGCCTACCGAGCAAAGCGATAGAATAGGAGGTCCGCCCGGAGCGGCAGCCCACGCACGTTGGAAGGTGGCCATGGCTCCGATCCCATTTCGAATCGCCGAGGCTCTGGAATGAACCACATTACTATCCGCCTTTTTGCACAAGCCAACGCACGAATCTCCCGCAGGATGGTTCTTGCCGTGATTGCTGCCGCGTTTTCGGCCTTCACCACTTCCTGGGCCGCGCCCGCGCCCATCGTCCTCACCGGCGCGGACCGCCGGCCAGCCCTCTCGCTGGACGGCGACTGGGCATCCATCGTCGATCCTTATTTCTCCGGCTTCTATAACTTTCATCACGAGGAGAAAAAAGACGGCTGGTTTCTCAACCGCAAAGCACAGCCGGGCGACAAGTTTGTGACCGAGTACGACTTTTCCAAGGCGCCCAAGCTGAAGGTGCCCGGCGACTGGAACACCCAGCGCGAATCGCTCTTCTTCTACGAAGGGCCCATCTGGTACGAGCGCGACTTCACTTACCAGCCCAAAGAGCACACCCGCGTCTTTCTGCACGTGGGCGCGGCCAACTATCGATCGTGGTTCTGGGTCAACGGGCAGAAGGTCTGCGAGCACGAGGGCGGCTTTACCAGCTTCAACTGCGAGGTAACGGCCGCGATTCACGCCGGCGGAAACTTTGTGGTGGCCGCGGTGGACAATACGCGCCTTGCAGACGGCGTTCCTACGCTCGAAACCGATTGGTGGAATTATGGAGGGCTGACGCGCTCGGTCTCGCTGATTGAGGTTCCCGAAACCTTCATCGATCAGTACGACCTGCATTTGAGCCGGACGGAAAGTAACGTCATCGAGGGCTGGGTGCACATGGAGGGCCCTGTGCGCGGCGCAATGGCCGAGGTAGAGATTCCCGAGTTAGGCGCAAAGACAACTGCGATGGTGGGCGACGCAGGGCTCGCCGCGATACGGCTTGAAGTGAAGGGACTGGAGCGCTGGTCACCGGAGAATCCGAAGCTCTATAAGGTGATTCTCCGCGCCGACAAAGACTCAACCGAAGACTTAATCGGCTTCCGCACCATCGAGGCACACGGGACCGAGATCCTGCTGAATGGCAAGCCGATCTTCCTGCGCGGCGTGGCCATTCATGCCGAAGCGCCTTACCGCACCGGCCGGGCAAACACCGACAAGGACGCGGAGACGCTGCTGGGCTGGGCCAAAGAGCTGGGCTGCAACTATGTACGGCTTGCGCACTATCCCCATGATGAATCGATGCTGCGCGCCGCCGACCGGATGGGGCTGCTGGTGTGGTCGGAGAATCCGGTTTATTGGGCATTGCAGTTTGACAATCCCAAGGTGCTGGCCAAGGCCGAGCAGCAGTTGGACGAAGAAATTGGGACATCGCGCAATCACGCCGCGATCATTCTGTGGTCGATGGCCAATGAAACGCCCGCGACCGAGGCGCGCACGCGCTTTATTGAAACCGAGGCTGCTCATGCGCGGGAGCTTGACCCGACTCGGCTGATTACCGCGGCTCTGCTGGTGCGCGCCGAGGGCCACACCAAGATTGTGGACGACCCTCTGGGCAAAGCGCTCGATGTCATTGGTATTAACGAGTACATTGGATGGTATGAGGGAACCCCTGAAACCGCCGACGAAACACAGTGGCGAATCGACTACGATAAGCCCTTGATTGTTAGCGAATTCGGCGGCGGCGCGAAGGCAGGCCTCCATGGCGGCGAAAACGAGCGCTGGACCGAGGAGTATCAGGCCAATATCTACCGCCATCAGTTGAAGATGCTCAATCGGATTCCGCAATTGCGGGGCATGAGCCCGTGGATTCTGATGGATTTCCGTTCGCCGAACCGGCCGCTTGTGGGCATCCAGGATGAGTTCAACCGCAAGGGACTTATCTCCGAACAGGGCCAGAAGAAGGAGGCGTTTTTCATTCTGCAGAAGGCCTACAAGGACAAAACCGTGGGCCGGCCGGATTGAAATGGAGAACATCGGAGCAGCCCCGGCACAGCTTGATAGCCCCTCAGGCGGGGTTTCTGAGTTATGCTTGACTTATGGCTAATGACTCCCTGGTTGCTCTCATCGACGCGGAAATCGCAAAGCTCACGCAGGTTCGCACCCTGCTGGCTACCACCGGCAAAGTTGCCGCCAAGGCAACTTTGCACTTAACCAAGAAGGCCGCTCCCGCCGTGAAGGCGAAGAAGCGCCGCACGTTGAGCCCCGAGGCGCGCAAGCGGATCGCCGATGCGCAACGCAAGCGCTGGGCGGCACAGAAGGCCAAGAAGGCCTAGTAGCAATTGCAGGCACGAGGGGCGTTTTTTTGCCCTCACGACACGGCCCGGCAAATCGACCTGCCGCGCCGCGCCTGCTCTAAAGCCCCGCAATCACCAGCATGCGCGGCTCGGTCATCTCTTCGATGGCCGAGCGGATGCCCTCGCGGCCCAGGCCCGAGTCCTTGACGCCGCCGAAGGGCATGGGGTCCAGGCGCCAGCTTGGCGTGTCTCCCACGATCAAGGAGCCGACTTCAAGTTCGCGATAAGCCGTGAGGATGCGGCCCGCGTCGCGAGTGAGCAGGCCGGCCTGCAGGCCATACCGGGAGTGGTTGGCGTCGGCCAGCGCCTGCTCGAAGTCGTCCCAGGGCTCGACAACCACGACCGGGCCGAAGACCTCTTCGTCCCACAGCTTCATGCCCGGCGAAGTTCCGGTCAGAATGGCGGGGGTCACGACGGAGCCCTGGCGCTGGCCGCCGGCTACCAGCTTGGCGCCACCCTCGACGGCCTCTTTGATCCAGGATTCAACGCGCTCGGCGTCGGCGAGCCGGATCAGCGGACCCACCTCGGTAGCTTCAGAGGCCGGGTCGCCCGCCACCAGCGTGGCGGTTGCCTCGACCACCTTCCATAAAAACGTCTGGAAGATGTCGCGTTCGACAAGCACCCGCTGCACGCTCACGCAGGACTGGCCCGCATAGCCGAAGGCCGCGTGCGCGGTGCGCAGTGCTGCCTCATCCAGGTCGAGCCAGTCGCCGCAGACGATGAGCGCGGCATTGCCGCCCAACTCCAGCAGCACGCGCTTGCGCCCGGAGTGAGCTTTCAGCTCCCAGCCAACTTTGGCCGAGCCGGTAAAGCTGACCAGCTTGATGCGATCTTCCTTTTCAGCCAGCCATGCGGTGTCGCCGTCGCTCAGCGTCAGCACGGCCAGCGCCTCCACCGGCCAACCGGCCTTCAGAACGACCTCGCCCAGGGCCAGCGCAGTGAAGGGGGTTTCGGGCGCGGGCTTCAGAATCACCGGGCAGCCGGCGGCCAGCGCGGGCGCTATCTTGTGCGCCACCAGGTTCAGCGGGAAGTTGAACGGCGTAATAGCCAGCACAGGACCCACCGGGAAGCGCTGCACCAGCCCCCAGCGGCCCTCATTGCCCTCGGTCAGGTCGAGCGGCAGGCTCTCGCCGCTCAACCGCGAGGTCTCCTCGGCCGCGGTCTTGAAGGTCAGCACGGCGCGGTCCACCTCGGCCCGCGCCAGGCGCACCGGCTTGCCGGCCTCGGCGACGATAAGCTGCGCAAACCGCTCTTTCTGCTCGATAAGCGCGGCGGCTATGTCCTCAAGAATCTCGCGGCGCTTCCAGCGAGGCAGGGCGCGGGTGCGGCGGAGGCTGGCCGAGGCGTGGTTCACCGCCTGGCGGGCGTCGGCTCGGGTAGCCACGGTCACCCGCCCCACCAGCCCCTGGTCCCAGGGCGAGCGCACCTCCAGCGTCTCGCCGTCAATCCACTCGTTGCCGCACAGCAGAAATCCCGTTTGTGTTCCCGGCCGCATCTTCATGGCGTTGGGGCTCCTCGCCCGTCCCTGCCATGGATTCTACAAGGACGGGGCAGGCGGGCGCAGAGTATCAGGCGTCTTCTGCCCGTTTCCCCTGCAATGGAGTTCCGGCACGGTACACTGTTCTCCTATGATTCACGACGGCCGCAGCCGCAAACTTCCCTTCGATCCCGCCGAGGCATTGGCGCATCTGCGCGCCAGCGACGCGAAGCTCGCCGCGCTTATCGACCGGGCCGGCGCCTTTACGCTCCGGCTTGACCCTTCGCCTTCGCCCTTCGAGTCGCTGCTGGAGTCGATCCTCTACCAGCAGTTGCACGGCAAGGCCGCGGCCACCATCCATCGGCGGGTGCGCGAGTACTTTGGCGGCGACCCGGCTCCGCAGCTTCTGCTCGACACGCCCGATGAGCCGCTACGCGCCGCCGGAGTCTCTGGCAATAAGATCAAGGCTCTGCGGGACCTGGCCGCCAAGACCCTGGACGGCACAGTTCCCACCCACGCGGCGATCAAGAAGATGACGGACGCGGAGATCGTCGAGCGGCTCACTCAGGTACGAGGCATCGGCCCCTGGACGGTGGAGATGCTCCTGATCTTCCGTATGGGCCGGCCCGATGTGCTGCCGGTGACCGACTACGGAGTGCGCAAGGGCTTCGCATTGACCTTCCAGCGCCTGCCCAAAACTCGCCCTCTGGCTGCGGAAGACCTCCCCAAGCCTGAAATCCTGCTCAAAAGGGGAAAACGCTGGGCTCCATTCCGCTCCGTGGCCAGTTGGTACCTGTGGAGGGCCTGCGATCTGGCCAAAGGCACTGCGCCGGCCGGGCGGGCGAGCCTACAATAGGGCCTACAATAATCAGACACAACCGGAGCGCCGGTACGAGACGGCGATTTCATGACCCAAAGAAAACGCTTTATCTGCATTCACGGTCACTTTTATCAGCCACCGCGGGAGAATCCCTGGCTGGAGACGGTCGAGACCCAGGAGACCGCCGCTCCTTACCACGATTGGAACGAGCGGATCTGCGCGGAGTGCTACGCCAGCAACGGCGCGGCGCGCATCGTGAACAGCAAGAACAAGATCACGCGGATCGTGAACAACTACGCGCGCATCAGCTTCAACTTCGGGCCGACGCTGATGAGCTGGCTGATGGAGAATGCGCCGCGAACCTATCGGATGATTCTGGATGGCGAGCGCCGCAGCCGCAAGAGCTTTGGCGGCCACAGCTCAGCCATGGCGCAGGTCTACAACCACATCATTCTGCCGCTGGCCAACCGCCGCGACCGCATCACGCAGATCCGCTGGGGCATCGCCGACTACCAGCACCACTTCGGCGCTCGTCCCGAGGGCATGTGGCTGGCCGAGACGGCGGCGGACAATGAATCGCTGGAGTTGCTGGCCCAGCACGGCATCAAGTTCACGGTGCTGGCGCCCCACCAATGCCGGCGCATCCGGAGCCTGAAGGGCGGCGGGGAGTGGACTAATACTCCCGACGCCAGCGTGGACACCTCCCATCCCTACCTGGTCCGTTTTGCATCCGGCGTCTCGATTGCGGTTTTTTTCTACGACGGCCCTACCTCGCGGGCCATCGCCTTTGAGGGGCTCCTCGATTCCGGCGAGAACCTTGCCGCGCGGCTCAAATCCGGGTTCAGATACAACGCGGAGCCGCAACTGGTTCATGTGGCGACTGACGGGGAATCGTATGGGCACCATCACAAGTACGGTGAAATGGCTCTGGCCTACGCACTGCGCATGCTCGAAGCGGATCCGACCGTCGATCTGACCAACTATGGCTGCTTTCTGGAGCAGTTTCCCCCCGAGTACGAAGCCGAGATCGTCGAGAACACCTCCTGGAGCTGTGTACACGGCATCGAGCGCTGGCGCTCGGATTGCGGCTGCAACACCGGCAAGCAGGGCTGGAATCAGAGATGGCGCGCACCGCTCCGCAAGGCCCTGGACGAGCTGCGCGACGCCCTCGTCCCGTTGACCGAAGAGGAGGGCGGCAAGCTCTTCAAGGACGTCTGGGCGGCCCGCGACGGGTACATCGATGCCCTGCTCGACCACAGTCCGCAGTCGGTGGAGCAGTTCCTCCGCAAGCACCAACTGCGCGCCCTCACGGTCCTGGAGCGCGTGCGGGCCCTGGAATTGATGGAGATGCAGCGCCACGCCCAGCTTATGTACACCAGTTGCGGCTGGTTCTTTGACGACATTTCGGGCATCGAAGCCACGCAGGTGATTGCCTATGCCGCACGGGCGCTGCAACTGGCCAGGGAGGTCTCTCCGGAACTGGCCGCGCCGCTGGAGTCGGCGTTTCTGGCCCGCATGGCCGAAGCCCGCTCCAACGTGGCCGCAGCCAGCGACGGCGCCAGGATCTATAGGGAGCAGGTCAGCTCCAAGCAGTTGGATCTGGAGCAGGTCGCGGCCCACTACGCTATCAGCTCCATCTTCTCCTCCTTTGCCGAGGAGACCGACCTCTTCTGCTTCCGTGTCTGGCGCAACTCCTACGACGTGTACACTTCGGGCCGGGGACGGCTCGCCCTGGGCAGGGCCAAGATCGTCAGCGCCGTCACCGGCAAGCAGGGGAGCTTCTCCTTTGCCGTGCTTCACTTTGGCGACCAGAACATCACAGCCGCCGTCAAGGCCTATCTGCCGGAGGATGCGGCCGCCTTCGAGGCCATGGCCGCCGAGGCCGCCGGATATGTGCAGCGAGCCGACTTCCCCGCGGTCATTCGGCTGCTCGACCGCTTCTACGGCCACATGGACTACTCGCTCACCTCGCTCTTTACTGACGAGCAGCGGCGCATCGTGCAGGTGATCCTCACTTCGACACTCTCTGACATTGAGAACTCCCTCACCGGCATTTACGAAGACCATGCCAGCCTCTTGCACTTTCTCTCCCAGGCCGGACTGCCCAAGCCGCCTGCCCTGACCCTGGCGGCCGGCTTTGCGATCAACGCGGGGCTGCGCCGCGCCCTGGAGACTGACCCCGTCGACCAGCCCCTGCTGCGCTCTTTTCTGTCGCTGGCCAAGGCCGACCAGGTTCCGCTGGAGGCGGCCACGCTCTCCTACATCGCCGACCAGCGCATGAAACGCGCCATGGTCGAGCTACAGATCTCCTCCGGTTCGCTGGAACTGCTGGACCGGGCGCTCGGTCTGGGCCGCATCCTGGCCGAGCTTCCCTTCGACCTGAATCTCTGGCAGGCGCAGAACATCTGGTACGAGATTCTGCGCACCTCCAGCTATGCCCTCACGGCGCTGAGCGCCGACGACCGCCCGCGCTGGGAAAAGAGCTTCAGCGAACTGGGGAGTTGCCTGTCGATCGATTGCGCGGCCATCAGCGGCCAGGACCCGACTGCGGCGACTACGGGGGATTGAGGAATCGGCCGATCCCAGGAATGCCTAACCAGCCTTTTCGAGCTTTCCGCCCTTCAGCGCGAACCGCTCGCCCCGCCAGACAATCGTGTTGCCGGCAAAGCCTGCCGCCCAGACGCCCATGGCGACCAGGTCGCGCAGCGGCAGCAGCCAGAGATTCGGCAGCACCTGGTGATCGGCCAGCACCTCGGCGCCCACCGTCATGGCCAGCGCGAGCCGAAGGAAAAAGCTCAACCCCAGCAGCCACAGGCTCAACGGGCTGAGTCCGCTGGCCAGCACATTGACGAGCGCCCAGCCCAGCCCGTGGGTGAAGATCAGGCCAACATAACCCCAGGGCCGTACATCGCGCACCGTCCGCGCCCAGCGCAACTGGTGATCGATGAAGCCGCGCCAGCCGTAGGCCGGGAGATTGGTCTCGACTACTTCGGCTGTGAGCGCCACGAGATAGCCGGCTGCGGCCACGCGCGCGCCCAGTTCATAGTCGTCCGCCAGGTGGTCGACCAGCGGCAGCAGACCCCCGATCTTGTCGAGTGCTTCGCGGCGAACGGCCAGCGTAGAGCCAAGGCCGTAATGCAGACCGCCCTCAATCCACTTCGACAACAACACGGCAGCCTGAAAGTCGGTTGCAATGCCCAGCGCCTCAAATCTCGAGGGCAGCGTGCCGTGAGCCCGACCCCGGTAGAGCGCGGTCACCAGGCCGACTTTCTGTGCGGCAACTGCGGAAGAACTCAAGTCGGAGGGAGGCGGGGGTTTTAACCCCCGCATTAGGCCGGCAGAATCGAAGCGGGCTTTAGCTCCGGAGGAAACTTCCTCCGGAGCGAAGCAGCCCATCACCCGTTCCAGATAGCGGGGCGAAACGGTGATGTCCGAGTCGTTGATGAGCAGAAAATCATAGCGGGCATGAGTGGCAAGTTGAGCCAGGGTGCTGACCTTGCCGTTGGTTCCCAGCCGCTCCGGACACTCAATCAACCGGATCGCCCGCTCGGGAAACTCGGCCATCAGTTGCTCGACGGCTGCCGCGGCCGGGTCAGCCAGCGACGAAACCCCGAAGAGCAGTTCATATTCTCCGGCATACGACTGTCGGCAGTGGCTTCGGAAGGCTTCGATCATTCCGGGGTCCAGCCCCTTGAGGGACTTGAGGATGCTGACGCCTGGCGCAAAGGCCGCCAACGGTGCGCGCCGCACGGTAAGATAGACCCGCGCCGCAACCAGGGCAGCCAAAAAGTAGCCCATCCCGTCCACGGCCAGCATCGTGGTCAGAATCTCCAGGGAATGGGCCAGAGCGTGCGGCATCATGGGGGTAAGTGTAACGCAGTGGACAGTGAACAGTGGTCAGTGATCAGTTGTGTCCCGGTGACACGCACAGCTTTAACTTCCCGAAAAAACACTTGACTTCTTAATTATGCCGCGGAAAACTCCACTGACCACTGACCACTGACCACTGACCACTGACCACTGTCACTCGTACCTCAGCGCCTCGATCGGGTCAAGATTTGCCGCCTTCCAGGCAGGATAAATGCCGAAAAGCAGGCCGATGGCGCAGGAGACGCTGAAGCCCAGGAAGACCCACAGCGTAGAAAGCGTGGCCGGCAGGCCGATGGGCAAAAGATAGACGATCCAGGTGAGCACGGCGCCGAGCATTACGCCCACGACTCCGCCCACGGCGCACAAAGTCACCGCCTCGGTAGTGAACTGGGTCAGAATCGTCCGTCTGGTGGCGCCGATGGCCTTGCGGATGCCGATCTCGCGGGTGCGCTCGGTGACTGAAACCAGCATGATGTTCATTACGCCCACGCCGCCCACCATCAGCCCGACGCTGGAGACGGCGATCATGAAGGCCACCAGCCCGCCGGTGAGCTGGTCCCACAGCTTGGTCAGCGAGTCCGGCCCGAAGATCTCAAAGTCGTCGGGGGCCTCCACCTTCACTTTGCGGCGAATGCGCAGCATTTCGCGAATCTCTTCCTGGACCAGCGCCTTGTTTTTGGGATCGTCGTATTTGACGCTCACCCACATGTCC
>Ga0302157_10002082_pt1 | contig 23819 bp, 22 predicted proteins | sample I_Bog_N3_3_FD_193502 | JGI IMG/M metagenome (GOLD analysis project Ga0302157, IMG submission 193502) | Peat permafrost microbial communities from Stordalen Mire near Abisko, Sweden - I_Bog_N3_3 | ecosystem: Environmental > Terrestrial > Soil > Wetlands > Peat | place: Sweden: Abisko, Stordalen... | reverse complement strand
AAGGGCGGCCGCGTCATCGAGACCGGGCTGACCGATCAGGTGCTGGACGACCCGCGCGAGCCCTATACCCAGCTGCTCGTCTCCTCGATTTTGCCGGCATGAATGATTGAGCCAATGACTGCGATGATCGATATCCGAAACGCCGAAAAGACCTTCACCATGCATTTGCAGGGCGGGGTGGAATTGCCGGTCGTGCGCGGCGTCTCCTTCCGGGTCGAGGCCGGCGAATGCGTGGTGCTGTCCGGCCCGTCGGGCGCCGGCAAATCCTCGATCCTGAAGATGATCTTCGGCAACTACCGCTGCGACGGGGGCAGGATCGGCATCCGGCACGAGGGCGCCGAGATCGATCTGGCCCGGGCCGAGCCGCGGCAGATCCTCAGCGTCCGCCGACACACCATCGGCTATGTCAGCCAGTTTCTGCGCGCGGTGCCGAGGGTCGCGACCTCGGACGTGGTCGCCGAGCCCCTGATCGCAGCCGGCATGGCGCGGGAGGACGCGCGCAAGCAGGCGGAGAGCCTGCTGCGGGTGCTGAACATTCCGGAGCGGCTGTGGGGATTGCCGCCTTCGACCTTCTCGGGCGGCGAACAGCAGCGCGTCAACATCGCGCGCGGCTTCATTTCCGGTTTGCCGATCCTGCTGCTGGACGAGCCGACGGCGTCGCTGGACGCCGTCAACCGCGCCGTGGTGGTGGACCTGATCGATGAAAAGAAGCGCGCGGGCGTTGCCATGGTGGCGATCGTCCATGACGTCGAGATTCGCAATCTGATCGCCGACCGCACCGTCGACGTGACATCGTTTGCCGCAGCGGCATGAGGGAACATATTTGAGATGACTTCGACCGGATCCGAAACCGTCATTGCCAATGCGAGGGTCGTGCTGGCGGACCGCGTGATCGAGCGCGGCTGGGTTGCCGTCGCCGACGGCCGTATCGCCGAATTCGGCGAGGGCCACGCGCCCGCGGGAGCCGAGGATGCCGGCGGCGACCTGATCATGCCCGGCCTGATCGAGCTGCACACCGACCATCTCGAAGCGCATTACGTGCCGCGCCCAAAAGTGTTCTGGGATCCGATCGCCGCCGTCGTCTCCTATGACGGGCAGTTGGCGACAAGCGGCATCACCACGGTGCTGGATTCCTTGCGGGTCTGGCGCGAGGACGGCGCCGAGGAAGTCGACGGCCGGGCCGGCGTGCTGGCGCAAGCCATCGCCGCCGCGCGCGAGGCCGACCTGCTGCGCGCCGATCACTTCCTGCATCTGCGCTGCGAAATCCCGATGCCGAGCGTGGTCGAGGAAGCCAAGGAATTGATCGGGCGGCCGGACGTGCGGCTGATGTCGCTGATGGACCACACCCCGGGGCAACGGCAGTTTCGCGACGAGGGAAAGCTGCGCGACTATTATCGCGGCAAGGGCGCCGGCATGACCGACGCCGAGCTCGACGTGTTGTTCGAGCGGCGCTTTGCCTATCAGAAGACCTATGCCGCGACCAATATGCGCGAGATCGTGGCGCTGGCGCAGGCATACCGGATCCCGCTCGCCAGCCATGACGACACCACCGACGAGAACGTCACCGACGCGATCCGGGACCGGGTTTCGGTGGCGGAATTCCCGACCACGATCGAGGCAGCGCGCGGCCTGCACCAGGCCGGCATCGGCATCCTGATGGGCGCGCCGAACGTGGTGCGCGGCGGCTCGCATTCCGGCAACATCGCCGCGGTCGATCTCGCCCGCGAGGGACTGCTGGACATCCTGTCGTCCGACTACATTCCCTCCAGCCTGTTGATGGCGGCGCTGCAATTGCCGCAGCGCGTGCCCGACATCGACCTGGCGTCGGCGGTGCGCACCGTCACGCGGACGCCGGCCGAAGCGGTCGGGCTCGCCGACCGCGGCGAGATCGCCGCCGGCAAGCGCGCCGATCTGATCCGCGTCCACGTCGCGCGCGACATTCCGGTGGTGCGCAGCGTCTGGCGCGAAGGACATCGCGTGGCATGAGCGAAGCACCTCACATCATCGCCGACCAGACCGCCGCGATCGGGCCTGGTCGCCTGGTTCTTGTCGTGGGCCCGAGCGGCGCCGGCAAGGATACCTTGCTTCGTTTCGCGAAGGCGGCCTGTGTCGATAACGGGAATATCGTGTTCCCGCGCCGCATCATCACGCGTGAGGCGTCGGCGTCGGAGGACAATGAAGAGGTCAGCGACGGCACGTTTCAGGAGGCGCTGGCGCGCAACGAATTCGCCATGCATTGGCAGGCGCACGGCCATTGCTACGCATTGCCGCGCGCCATCGACGACAATATCCGCGCCGGGCGCACCGTGGTCGCCAACGTGTCGCGCACCGTGATCCCTGCGATGCGGCGCGGCTACGCCGAAACCGTGGTGGTGGCCGTTACGGCGCCGCCGAACGTTCTGGCCGAACGGCTGGCGATGCGGGGCCGCAGCAGCGACGGCAGGATCGAGCAACGGCTGCTTCGCACCGTCGAGGATGCGGCGGTGGCGCCAGATGTCACCATCGTCAACACCGGCAACGCCGAATATCATGGCCGCCAGTTGGTTCGGATCATCAAGGGCGAGAAGTGGGACGATTAGGCGGGGGAGGGAGCCATGACCGTGATTGCAACGATCGAACAGCTCGAGGCGATCTATGGCGAGCCGGGCGAAGCCTCTACCGTCAAGGTCGCCGACCGCGTCACGCCGTCCTATCGCGTCCTGATCGACAAATCGCCCTTTGCGGCGCTGGCGACCTGCGGGCCGGAGGGGCTGGACTGCTCGCCACGCGGCGATCTGTCGGGTTTCGTCCGGGTCCACGATGAGAAAACCTTGATGATGCCCGATCGCCGCGGCAACAACCGCGTCGACTCCTTGCGCAACATCGTGCGCGATCCCCGGGTCGCGCTGTTGTTCCTGATCCCCGGCGCCGGCTCGACGCTGCGCGTCAACGGGCGCGCGCAGGTGTCTGACGATGCCGAACTGCTGGCCTCGTTCAGGATGGACGGCAAATTGCCGCGCACGGTAATCGTGATGACCGTGGATGAAATCTATTTCCAGTGCGCCCGCGCCATCGTGCGCTCCGACCTCTGGAATCCGGACAAGCGGGTCGACCCCAAAACGCTCCCGACGCCGGGCCAGATCCTCGCCGAGATGAGCGAGAACCGCGTCGGCGGCGAGAGCTATGATCGCGAATGGCCGGAGCGGGCGCGACAGACGCTGTGGTGACGTCCACCGGATGCGCCTGCCTTGCTTCCGAACCGGCATGGCTAATGGGCCGTTAAATATAGCGAAAGTTTTATCGATTTCGCTTTACCGGACATCCAGCCGCTCGCCGTATGGTTCGCCATGAACAGCGGATCGGCCGCTGCCTGGATACCACGACATGAGAGCGTTCGCGCGCCAAACCGATTGTTCGAAGGGCCGGTTGCTGGTCGTCGATGACGATCTGGTGCAGCGGACCATCATCGGACGGATCGGCGCCAGACTGGGATATGACGCCGTCATCGCATCGACCTTCGATATCGCTTCCGGGCTGTTGCGAACGGAAGCCTTCGATATCATGACGCTGGACCTGTCGCTCGGCGAGCGGGACGGCGTCGAACTGCTGCGGTTGGTTGCCGATCTGAAATTGAACGCGATGCCCATCGTCGTCATCAGCGGCTGCGAAGAACGCATCCTGAATACGACGCGAAGGGTCGGCCAGGCGCTTTCGCTGTCCTTGACCTGCTGCCTCGCCAAACCGCTCAACCTGGACAATCTGCGCGAGGCGCTTCAATCGCCCGTGCTGGATCGGGCGGCTGCAGCCAGCGAAGCGCCAGCCCTCGCGATCGATCGCGAACGAATTCTGGCAGCGCTTTCGGGCAACGAGTTCTATGCGGAATTCCAGCCGAAAGTCGATCTGCGCACCGGCCGTGCAATCGGAGCCGAGGCATTGGCGCGCTGGCGCATGCCCGAATTCGGCGTCGTGTCACCCGTGGTCTTCATTCCGCTGGTCGAGAAATTCGGCCTGATGCCCGAACTGACGAACCGCATCCTCCGCTCGGCGATCGCCGATGCCCGGAAACTGGCGCAGCAACACCCGGGCTTTGCCGTCGCGGTAAACCTGTCCAGCTCGCTGCTGACGGATTTGACGCTGCCGGAGCGGATCGAGAGCATCTTGCGGCAGGAAGGCCTGGCGCCGGAATCCCTGATCGTCGAGGTGACCGAGAGCGTCGCCATGTCCGACGTCGACGCTGCGATGGACATCCTCGTGCGGCTCAGGATCAAGGGGATCGGCACCGCGATCGACGATTTCGGCACCGGCTTCTCGTCGCTGTCGGCGCTCGCGAAGCTTCCCTTCAGCGAGTTGAAGATCGATCAATCCTTCGTCAAGGGCTGCGATACCGACGAGGACATGATGAAAGTCGTGGAAGCCTCGATCGGGCTCACCAGGGCCTTCAGGATGAAGGTGGTCGCGGAAGGGATCGATAGCCCCCATACGCTCGCCAGGATCAGGCATGCCGGCTGCGACGTCGGGCAGGGCTATCTGTTTGCGCCGTCGCTGAGATTCGAACGCGCCGAACGCTGGTTCGCGGATCGCAACGCGCGCGGCGCCGACGGCCTCGAAGAAATCCGGACCCGGTGAGCAGATGATCGGTGATATCATCGAAATCGAACGTGCAAGGCACGCCTTGGGTGACGTCGCGGATATCCCGGTACGGGGCGATGCGGCGAGTCTGATTTCGTACCGGTCAATCGCGGGTCATGCGTTCAGGCGGTTCGTCTTCAGACTGCGGCGTCCGAGCAGCAGCAGCGCCACGGTCACGGCCTCGACCAGCATTGGCGGCCCCATCGTAGCGTCGAATCCGCTTGCAACGACGGTGATCAGGCGACCCGCCAGCGTCATGCCAACCAGCATCAGCGGCGCGGTGAAGTAACGGGCGTCGCTGCGGACCGCGCCGAGCAACGCCAGGATGCCCGTGGTGCCGAAGAAGCCGATGAAATCGCCGCGCAGGGTCGCCAGCCCCAGCGGAGCGATCGCGCCGATGCCGAGCCTGGCGGCGGCCTGCGCCGGATCGAGCAGGAAACCCAGCGAGAGAGTGATGTACAGCAGGCCGCAGAGGCCGGTCAGCACACGCAATACTTTTTGCAAGATCATTCCCCTTGAAAGCGGGCCATCCGGCCCGTCGTTAATCCAGCATGGACGCTGTCATTTGTTTCCGATCGGCCCCGGTCGCGCAACGTCAATCCGCCTCACGCGCGCAGCGAAATCCGATATGGCCGGTTGAGGTGCCGGCTTCGACGCCGATCCGCGCCGAGGGGCGATAGCGCTGGCAGTATTCCGCGGCGCAGAGATAGGAGCCGCCGCGCAAGGCCGTCAGCTCGCGCGACGGGGATGCGGCGGGGCCGCAGCAGCTTTCGCCGGCGTAAAGCGAGGAGGTCCATTCCCAGACATTCCCGATCATGCCGAGCAGGCCATAGCCGTTCGGTGGGTAGGCATCGACCGCGCAGCTTCCCGGTTTGCCGTCGCGCGCGAAATACCAGGGGAATGCCCCGGTCCAGATATTCGCCGACAATTCTCCGTTCGGGCTGAACTCGTCGCCCCAGGCGTAAGCGGCGCCGCGCAGGCCGCCGCGGCACGCCGCTTCCCACTCCCATTCGCTGGGCAGCCGTGCGCCGCGCCACGCGGCAAAGGCCTCGGCGTCGCGTCGCGAGACATGCACGACGGGATGGCTCTCGCGTCCGGCAAGATCGCTGCCCGGGCCGTCAGGACAGCGCCAGCTCGCGCCCGGTACGAACGCCCACCATTGCGCCGGATCGTGCAGGTCGACCGGTCCGCTCGTCATCCGGAACAGCAGCGAGCCCGGTGTCTCGATCGTTTCGGCTGAGGTGACCCAGCCGGTCTGCGCGACGAATTCCGAAAACGCCCGGTTTGTCACCGCCGTCTGGTCGATCCGGAACGGCGCCAGATCGATTTCGCGGGCCGGCCGCTCTTCGCGGTAATGCGCGTCGGATCCGACCAGGATGCGGCCGCCGGGAATGCGCGCCATCGACGCTTCGACGTTTCCGGCCTCGTTGTCCGCAACTGTGGCTGCCCGAGCGCTCATTGCTTGAACATCATCTCGCGCAGGAAATTCATGGTTTCGAGCGCAGTGAAAGCGCGGTTTTCGATCGAGATCCGGATGCGCTCGATATCGCCCTGAAACGGATGGGGGCCCTGATAGGCGACCGACACCTGGCCGCCGAGGTCGGCGCCGACCGACAGCCCGTCATAGGACGGCGCCAGCAGGCAGCGGTCGAATTTCCGTTCCGCGACCTTGGCGCCGTTGACGAAGATCGCGCCGCCCCCTTCGAACGGCCGCGCGGTCATCTGCTGAACATAGCGCAGCTGCAGCCTGCCTTCCGGCAGGGGGTCGGCGCTGACCATGCGCTCGACCCACGGCACCATGCTGGTCTCGTACACCAGCCGGCCTTGCGCGATATAGATCACCCATCCCGAATAGCGCGAGCCCTGCGCCAGCAGCACGCCGTCGCCGCGGCCCGGCGGCCGTGTCAGGTCGATGTCGATGGTATGGTCGAAGCCGCACACGGATGGCCCGACATCGTGGGCGATGCGCTCGATCGGTGATCGCAGATCCCAGCTGGTCCTGACGCCCTTGCGCTGGCGCTCCTGCACCAGCTTGATCAGCAGCGCCCGGTCGTCGAGCGGCAGCACGCCGTAACGCAGCGCCGCCTCGTTCCACCGCGCCAGCATTTGCTTGACGACATCCGGGTGCTCGGCCGAGACGTCGGTGAGCTCGTTGGGCTCCCGCGACATGTCGTAGAGCCCCCATTTGTCGTTCTCGAACGGCTCGCCGCGCTCGTGCTCGGCGGTGAGCCGCCAGTTGCCCGACTGGATCGCGCGCATGCCGCCGAGTTCGTAATATTGCTCGGTGCGGGTCGCGGCCTCGGCGGCGGCGAAGGTAGCAAAAGCGCTGGCGCCCTCCAGCGGCTTCTGCGGCCGGCCCTGATAGGTCGGGGCACGCTCGATCCCGGCGGCGTCGAGCAGTGTCGGGAACAGATCGACCACATGCACGAACTGGCGGCGAATGGCGCCCTTGTCCTCGACATGCCTGGGCCAGCTCACGATCAGGGGATCGGCGACACCGCCGAGGTGCACATACTGTTTGTATTTGCGATAGGGGGTGTTCGAGGCGCAGGCCCAGCCGATCGGGTAATGCGGAAAGGTCTGCTGCTCGCCCATGACGTCGTACAGTTCGGCGGTTTGTTCGAGCGGCACCGGACGGCCGAAAATCGAGGCGAACAGGTTGGGCGTTCCGGTCTCGGTGCCCTCGGGCGAAGCGCCGTTGTCGGAGAACACCAGGATCAGGGTATTGTCCAGCACGCCCAGCGAATACAGCGCCTTCATCAGCCGGCCGACATTGTCGTCGAGACTGGAGATGATTCCGGCATAGACCTCCATGTAGCGCGCATAGACCTTCTGCTGCGGCGGCGTCAGCGTCGACCATTCATGCGCCCCTGCCGAAAGCGGCGGCAATTGCGTGGTCTCGGGCAGCAGCCCCATGCCCTTTTGCCGCTTCAGCCGGCTGTCGCGGATCTCGTCCCAGCCGCTGTCGTATTTTCCCTTGTGGCGATCACGGTCGCGGCCGCGGACCTGCAGCGGCGAATGCGCGCCGGGAAAGGCGAGGTTGAGGAAGAACGGCTTTTCCGGCGCCATCGCGTGCTGGGTGTTGATGTAGGAAATTGCGCGATCGGTGAAGTCGTCGAGCACGTAATAGTCTGACACGTCGGGCGGCTCGACCGGGGTGACGCCGTCGAACAGCTCGCCGGGCTTGAAATAGTCGGTCGAATGTCCCTGATACCAGTAGGCGCGCTCATAGCCGCGGCTGGTCGGCCAGTTGTGGTAGGGACCGGTCGCGCCGGTCGATTCGACATTGTTGATGTGCCACTTGCCGAGCACGAACGTCGACCAGCCGGCGTCGCGCAGGGTCTCGGCGATGGTCGCGGCCTCATGGGTCAGGTCGCCGCGATAGCCGGGATAGCCGCTGTCGATGTCGGCGAGCCATCCCATGCCGGCCGAATGATGATTGAGGCCGGTGTGGAACACCGCGCGGGTCGGCGAGCACATCGCCGTGGTCCGGAAGTTGGTGTAGCGCAGGCCGCTCGCGGCCAGCGCGTCGAAATTCGGCGTCGGAATTTCGCTGCCGTAGCAGCCGAGATCGGAAAAGCCGACATCGTCCAAGATGATGCTGATGATGTTGGGCGCGCCGCGCGGCGCTTTCGTCTCCTTGTCGAAGGCCGGACGGGAATCGGCGAACGACAGCTCGATCTGCGGCGCGGCGCCGTTCGGCAGCGCCTTCGGGGTCGCCACCGAGCGCTGGAATTTCTTTAATTCGTCCACGCCGACGGCCACCGCCGCGGTTCCGGCCACCCCGGCCGCGGCGCCGATCAGCAGCGAGCGGCGATCGAGCTTGCGATCCTTTTTCTCGTCATCCGACATCTGCGGGTTTCTCTGCGGGTTTTTTGGCTGTGGTGCTGCCGGCGGTCATCACGAAGGCCGATGTGCTGGCCGACATCATGCGATCGGAGCCTGCCGGCGGCGGCGAAGTTGGCATCGCGGAAAGCTCCTCCCCGGCGGTTGCAGCGCCGGCCACGCTTCTTATTGACATTAATAGTGCCATATTATTAGATTCCAGACAAGACGACAGTCTTTGCCTATCCTGCGCCCGGCGTGCGGCATTCGCCCGGCCGGACGAGAACTGTACGAAGGGGCGGCATGAACGATCTCGGCAAATCACTTCAATACCGGCTGACCGCGGCCAAGGCCGCGCAGGAAGCGGACGGCCGCAAGCACCGCTCGCAGAAGAGCCAGGTGCTGATCGTCAACGCCATGCTCGAACTGGTGGCCCAGGGCAACCTCGAGCCGAGCGCCGATCAGATCGCGGAAATCGCCAAGGTCGGCCGGCGGTCGGTGTTCCGTCATTTCAGCGACATGGACACGCTCTATCGCGAGATGACCCACAGCATCGCCGCGACGATGCAAGCGATCGTGCAGCAGCCGTTCCAGGCGGCCGACTGGCGCGGGCAGATTCTCGAACTGGTCGATCGCCGCGCGGCGGGTTTCGAAAAGATGAAGCCCTTCCTGCTCGCCGGCCTCGTTCACCGCCATCGCTCCGCATTCCTGAAAGCGGCGCATGCGCGGTTCGTGGGGATGTTGAGAGAGATCCTGACGGGAATTCTCCCCAGGGACATTGCCCGCGATGCCATTCTGGTCGAGGCGCTCGACATGCTGCTCGGCTTCGAGAGCTGGAACCGGCTGCGCGAAGACCAGGGTCTCGGCATCGCAAAATCCAAGCGTGTCCTGAAACAGGCGATCGAAGCGTTGCTGGATAGTCAGGCCGGGCAGGATCCGCGACGGGCGGAAGTTCCCTGAGCCATGGTCCTGTTGCACTGCGGTGCAAGCCTATCAGACAAGCATGCTGCCGCATTTTTGACCCGGCAAATTGACACACGGGGCTTCCGACTCTGCTAGACTAGTTCACAAGGGCGTTGGAAAATTGGCTTCACACCGCAGGAGTGGAGTTCATGAAGAGGCTCGTCGAAATTCGCAGCCAGGAATATATCTGCCGCGAGCGGGCGATGCTGGATTGCGAGCGCAAGAGTTTCTGGCTGGCCCAGGCCGAAGAGTGGGAGCAGCGCGCACTCGACGAAATTGCGTTCCACTTCAGGGAATGCAACCTCGGTCACGCGGATTCGCAAGTCACTGCGCACTAGGTCACGGCGCACCAAATCAACACGCACCAAGTCACTTCTCACCAAGTCACTGCCCACTAAAAAGGCCCCGAATCCGCGGAGTGCTAGTGCCGCAGCTCCGGCCGCGTGATGGTCCGCCTGACCTCGGCGCCGCAGTCCGCACACTCATAGACGCAGTCGATCCTGGCCATGCTCCAATGCGGCTCGACCTCCCTGACAAACATCGGAAGCAATCCTACGCAGCCGGGGCAGACGATCGGGGCGGTCTCGATCGCGTGATGCTGGCGGTGCTGAGTGTAGGCTGGCATGTCGGGTCTCCTTCACGGTGGAAGACTCATGAACCTCAACCCCGGCGCGAACCTAACCCCCATGCTGCAATGCCGTTCATCAATTTTTTCGAACGGAGGAAGAACGAACCGATAATGTTAGTGCCTGTGGCAATCCCGTAACATTTCGGTCCGTAACGCTGTCCTAGCCACTTGCGTCCGCGGGTCTCGGCCGCTCAACTGCGGCTGGAACCGCCAAACAAGCAAGAAAACAAGGGAGGTATCGCGATGATTGGATTTTCCGTGCAACCAATCGGGCGCCGGGTCAGTCCGGAGTTTGTACAAAAATACCGCTCGCTGCCGGTCGCCAATGTCAGCGATTGCATGTCGCGGCTGACCGGCGGTGGGCCTCGGCTGCGGCCGTATCATGGCGAGGGCGTGATGTCCGGGCCGGCATTCACCGTGAAGACGCGTCCCGGCGACAATCTGATGGTGCACAAGGCGCTGGACATCGCTTCCCCCGGGGACGTGGTGGTGGTCGACGCCGGCGGCGACCTCACCAATTCGATCATCGGCGAGATCATGGTCAGCTACGCCATCAACCGCGGACTGGCGGGGATGGTGATCAACGGCTCGATCCGGGATTCCGATGCGCTGCGCCGGCTGAGCTTTCCGGTTTACGCGGCCGGCGTCACCCATCGCGGCCCGCTGAAGTCGGGTCCGGGCGAAATCGGCCGGGCCATCGCCTTCGACGGCATGGTGATCGAGCCCGGCGACCTCATCATCGGCGATGGCGACGGCGTGCTCTGCATTCCCTTCGGCGAAGTCGAGGAAGTCTATCAGGCCGCCGCGGCCAAGAAGAAGGCGGAGGACAGGATCCTGGCCGATCTGAAAGCGGGAGGCTCGATGGACCGTGCCTGGGTCGACGACACGCTGCGGCAGTTGGGTTGCCGATTGCCGGGGTAGCGCATCATCGGTTGACGCGGGTCAATTGCACTATTGCAATTTGCTTCACTATCTAGGATAGTCGATATATAAATTACTTCCCTAAATTGATTTGTGTTTTTGATCGATTTTTGCAGGACGACGCCAATTTGTGGAGGCTGTCATGGCGATCTCTCGGCGAAGCGTGTTGTTGCAGGGCGCCGTCATCGGCGCCGGTGTCGTCGCCAGCAACATTCCAGGAATGAAAGCATTTGCCGCCGGCCAGCCACCGCTACGCCGAACCCTTCAAGGACTGGCGTGGAACGATCCAATCGTCGCGACATACCGCGATGGAGTCGGAATCCTGAAGCAGAAGGCCGCGAGCGAGAAGACGAGCTGGGCGGCGCTCGCGGGCATTCACGGCACGAACCCGGGCGCCTATCACTTCTGCCCGCACGGCAACTGGTATTTCCTGCCCTGGCACCGGGCCTACACCCTGACCTACGAGCGCATCATTCGCGACGTCACCAAGAACAACGAATTCGCCTTGCCGTTCTGGGACTGGACCTCGGATCCCACGATGCCGGAGGTCTTCCTCAAGCCGACCACGCCCGATGGCAAGAAGAACTGGCTTTACGTGGACGATCAGGGTTTCGGGCAAGGCTGGAAGCGGACCTGGCCGGACAATACGCCGATGCCGCCGCAGATCGTCGGTCCCTCGGTTCTCCAGGATATTCTTCACTCTGCCGACTACGAAGAGTTCGGAACCAGCCGTCCGCGCGGCCAGAACAGTCTTGATCCATCCTGGGTGCTGAGACGCACCGGCGCCCAGGGGACGCTGGAGCGCCTTCCACACAACACGGTGCACAACAATATCGGCGGATGGATGCCGACAGCCATGTCGCCCATGGATCCGATCTTTTTCATGCATCACTGCAACCTGGATCGGATCTGGGCGGTGTGGAATTCGCTCGGAAACGAGAATTCCACGGAATCGTTGTGGACCGGCATGACGTTCAACAATTTCATCAACCCGGATGGGACGCCTTATTCGCCCAAGGTTTCCGATCTGTTTGTTCCGGAAAATCTTGGTTACACCTACGGGCTCTCGGCGCCCGTCGCGACGACGTCAGCGTCTCCCAATCTGGTGGCTCTGCGGTCCAATCTGACGACGTTGTGGGCGGCGCCCGCCGTCACCAACGCCAGGATCAAGAGCTTCACGGTCGCACCGGCGGCCGGGCAAGCGGCCGGGACTGCGACCAATCCACTTGCGCTGTCGCTTGAAGTTCCACCTGACCTGATCGCCTCCGTGGTGAAACGCGTGCCGGTTTCCTCCGGCGCCGAACTCCTGAACTTTTCGGTGGCGCGGGAGCAGCGGGCGACGGGGACACGCGTGCTGGCTTTCCTTCGCGACGTGGAGGTTACCCAGCCGCAGAATACCGAATATCGCGTCTTCCTCGATCGGCCCGGCCTTGGGCCGCAGCCGCAGGTCAGCGATCCCGCCTATGTCGGCAGCTTCAGCGTGTTCGTTCATGGCGAACACGGTGATCACGATGATTCCAGGCCGTCCTTCCTGCTCGACCTGACCAGCGCAATCCAGCGCGTCTATGGCAGCGGTCAACTGCCGGCCGGCACCATCAAGCTGCGCTTCGTTCCCGTCGCAAGCCGGCCGGATGGGCAGCGGGCAGGGACCATCCTGCCGGGGCGCGTCGAGGTTGCTTTCCTCAATGCGTAACCCCATGTCTGTCGCGGCAACTCTCCCATGGAGGACGCATGGCGTCCGCGCGCCTGGCACGAATCGCTTTCTATCTCCTGTCGGCTTTCGCGATGTGGGCCGGCCATGAGGCTTTTGCGGAGAGTAGCCCATTGTTGGCAACCTTCACCAGGCCGGCCGTGTTTGTCGCCGCGCGGGCCGCTCCGGCGGAGGGCGGCGAAGCGGCATTGCCGCGACGGGCGCACGTCATCATCGGCGTCACCGAATATCACCCGGCCGATGACGGCACCCCGGTCGAGGTTGTCGTCAAAGGCCGCGTCGGCGGTGGCGCGGAACGCGAAGTCGGCCGGTTCGCGGTTACTCCCGATCGCGATTTCAAGGCCGCCGAACCGTCCGAGGCTCTCCGTTTCAGTCTTCTTTTGCCAGGCGAACTCACGACCAGCGCGCCGGTCGCATTCAGCGTTCAGCTGGTTCCCGGCGATCCCACGGCCGGCGAGGCCCGCGACAAGGGTGCCTACCTTCGCGTCGGCGAAGCGGAGATTCGGTGAAGGCGAGCGCGCGAAGCGCTGCGATTTCCTGGATTGGCTGAACGGGAGGAATATATGCGCCGCCGTCATTTCTTCCTGTTGGTCGCGAATCTGCTGTTTGCCACCGGAGTCTCTGCGGAAACGCCAGTCGGATCCGAGACTGTTTCGGGTAAGTGGACCTATCGCAGCTTCCACAATCAGGCGGCGCTCATTGATGGTGATGCGCAGAAGGCGCTCGCTCTGATATTTGCCGAAGCGGTGTTCACGTTCGAAGTGACGGGGCCGACGACGCTGAAAGGAAGCCTCGATTGGCAGGGCGGCGGGCTCGATCTGCAAGGCACGATCGTGCCCGCAAGCGGCAACGCGCCGCTGTCCGTCGCGATCGTCGGGACCGGCAGGCCGAACAGTCAGACCACCGGATGGGAATACGACTATCGCGCCAGCCTGGCTTATCGGTGGCCGAACGGCGTGGATCAGGTCCCGGCACTGGTCGGCACCGTTATCCGCGCCAAGCCGCACAACGGTGAAGCGGCCGGCTACGTTGCGTCTTTTATCGCTGTGAAGCAGCCCTGATCGTCTTGGCGTTGCGCCAAGCCGGAATAGAGGATGGGAACAGGCCATGATAGTCGAATACTTTGAACGGTCTTCATTGGATTCCAGATGGGCCAGCCGCCGCGCGCTGCATGCATGCGCCGCTCTGTCCGTGTTGGCCGCGGCATGCGCTCTCGGCCCCGCTGCGGTCCACGCTCAGGCGCCGGCCCGGATCGCGCAGCGGATTGTCACGGCCCCGCCGGCCGCGCAGGCGCTGCGCAGCCGGGCGGGCAGCAACCTGTTCTCGCTTTCTCTGGGGCCGCTGCTGTCCGCGCCGCTGGACAATGTCGGGGAGGCCATTTTCGATCTGAACATCGAATACACCGAGTCGAAAATCTATAATCCGGCGACCGGGCGGGAAGATACCGTCCGGCTTCGGTCGTACCGGGATGCCACGCAGACCACCGTATCGAAAATTCCATTCGTTGCGCCGACGGTCGAGATCGTGCCGGGCGAGACCATGCGCATTACGCTGCACAACAATCTGCCGCAGACCAATCAGAATTGCCCGGCGCCGGACGGTTCGATCAATACTCCCCACTGCTTCAACCGGACCAACCTGCATTCGCACGGCTTGTGGGTGAGCCCGACCGGGAACAGCGACAATGTGTTGATCAGCATCAATCCCACGGTGAGCTTCCAGTACGAATACAATGTCCCGCCGGATCATCCGGCGGGGACGTTCTGGTATCATCCGCACTTGCACGGTTCGACCGCCTTGCAGGTATCGAGCGGCATGGCTGGGCTGATGATCATCCGCGGCAATCGCCTGCCGACGGTGCAGTCGACAGGCGACGTCGATACCTTGCTCAAGGAGCCGACGGGATCGCCATTCCCCGAGCGGCTGGTGTTGTTGCAACAGGTGCAGTACGCCTGCCGGGATGCGGCGGGCAAGATCGAGACCGACGCGAACGGCGCCTATATCTGCAAGGAGAATGAGGTCGGCGGGATCGAAGGATACGACCAGTTCGGGCCCGGGACGTGGCCGGCTTCCGGCCGCTATACCAGCATCAACGGCGAAGTGCTTCCGGTCTTCCCCGGTGCGCAGTCCGGGCGTATCGAGCGCTGGCGCATTGCTCATGCGGGCGTACGGGATACCGTAAAGCTGCAGTTCAAGAAAATGCGTCCCAATGCGGCAAGTTATGAGCAGCTCACATCGCCGCAGCAGCAGGATTGGGTCTCGGCCAATTGCATCGGCGATCCCATCCCTCATTTCGCGATGGCGAGCGATGGACTGACGCGCGGCAAGATCATCCAGCGGCAGACGACGGTGATGCAGCCCGGCTATCGCGAAGATCTTCTGGTCGTATTTCCCGATCCCGGCGACTATTGCGTGATCGACGACGAGGCGCCAGCCTCCGCCACCGTCAACGGACTGGCGAAGGGGCGCAAGTTCCTTGGCCAGGTCAATGTCGGCATCGGGCAGAGCGTCGGCGCCGATATCAAAGGCTATTTGCAAGCCCAGTTGCTGGCCGCTGCTGACCGTACCATGCCGCTGACGGTTCGCGCCAAGGTGCACGCCGATCTGCTGGACGACCTGGCCTGACATCCTTCATCCCGCATCCGGACGTCGCGGATGCCGAGGTCAAGGGTCACCAGACCCTCGAGTTCAGGATCGTCCTCGGCCCGTCGACCCTGTTCGAGGTCGATGGTAAATCCTATGATCCGAATCGGGTCGACCGTACCCTCATGCTGGGCTCAGCCGACGAGTGGACCTTGACGGCGGGAACAAATCCCGCGGTCGGGCATCCCTTTCACATTCACGTGAATCCGTTCCAGATCATGAGCATCCTCGATCCGGGCGGCGTTGACGTCAGCGTCAATGGCGAGGCGTCCGATCCGCAATATGCCGGCCTGAAGGACACTTGGAGAGATACGCTGTTTGTCAAGCCGGGTTATCATGTGATCATGCGCACGCGCTATCAACGCTATATCGGCGACTTCGTCCTGCATTGTCACATCCTCGATCACGAAGACCAGGGCATGATGCAGAATATTCGCATCGCGATACCCGATGGGGCGGGCGGCGTGGCAGCCGGTCACCATTGAAGTCGGAGGCGGGTACTCCGGGCCGGCGGCGGCTCGTCCGAGGGCAATGAGACGGCCGGCTTTGGCGCCCCCATGCTGGCCAATGGACGGCGTGGCTTGATGGCTGCTCCGGGGAACTGGCGCGCTTTCGCAAGCGTTGACGGCAAGCCCGTGCTAGGAAAGCTGCAAAACACCGTCGGGTCCGATGACAAAGGGACGAATTCTCGCAAGCCTGCTCGCTGCGCTGGTGGTTGCCGGCGCGGTTGCGGCGTTCGCGCTCGCCTGGCGGCCGGCGATAGCCGCGATCGATCCGCCTTCGCCGCAATCGTTCGATCCTTCCTTGGTGAAGCGCGGCCGCGAGCTCGCGGCGATCGGAAATTGTGCCACCTGCCACACCGCGCAAGGGGGCAAGGATTTTGCCGGGGGACTGCCGGTGCCGACGCCGTTCGGCACCATCTATTCCTCCGACATCACGCCGGATGCGACGACCGGGATCGGCGGCTGGCCGGAAGCTGCGTTCCGCCGCGCCATGCGCTCGGGTGTCGACCGCGACGGCCGTCATCTCTACCCGACCTTCCCCTACGACCATTTCACCAACGTCAGCGACGAGGACGACCGCGCGCTCTATGCCTATCTGATGACGCGGCAGCCGGTTCGTGCGACGGCGCGCGCCAACCGGTTGCCGTTTCCGCTCGATCAGCGTTTTGTCATCGCGGGCTGGAAATTGCTGTTTCTCCGCCGCGGCAGCTACCAGCCGGACCCGGCGAAGAGCGCGGAATGGAATCGCGGCGCCTATCTGGTCGAGGGATTGGCGCATTGCGGCGCCTGCCATACCCCGCGCAACGCGCTCGGCGCCGAACGCGCCAATGCGGCATTTGCCGGCGGCGAGGTCGATGACTGGAGCGCCTATGCGATCAACGCGCAATCGCCGGCGCCGGTGCCGTGGAAGGCCGAAGCGCTTTTCTCCTATCTCCGCAACGGCTGGCATCGGGATCACGGCGCAGCGCGCGGGCCGATGGCGGAAGTGGTCGGCAATCTCGCCGACGTTCCCGACGCCGACATCCGCGCGATCGCGACCTATATGGCTGATGTGTCAGGCGCGCCGTCGCCGGATCGCAATCGCAGCGCCGAGGAAGTGCTGGCGCAGGTCAAACCCTCCGCGGCCACCGCAACCGCCGATACGCCGGGGGCCGCGATCTATGCCGCGGCCTGCGCCACCTGCCACGAGAACGGCCGGGCGCTGCCCTTTGGCGGCGTCCGTCTCGCGCTGTCGACCGCGCTCAGCAGTCCCGATCCGCGCAATGCCGCCAACATCGTGCTGGCGGGCATTCGCCCGGTCGAGGGCGAACGCAGCGCGATCATGCCGGGTTTTGCCGGCAGCATGAGCGATGCGCAGCTTACCGCACTTCTGAATGATCTGCGCGCCCGCTTCAGCCACCAGCCGGCCTGGAGCGGCCTCGAAAAAACCATCGCCGACGCCCGCCGCGCGCAGACCGCGATGCTCCAGACATCGCCGGGGCCGTCGAGCGCGCCGGCCGAAGCCAGCCAGCGAGACAAGCCATGACGACAGTGACGGTCAATGGTCGGGATCACCGGGTCGATGCGGAGCCGGATACGCCGCTGCTCTACGTGCTGCGCGACGAACTCGGGCTCAACGCCGCCAAGTTCGGCTGCGGCCTCGGCCAGTGCGGGGCCTGCACGGTGATCGTCGACGGCAAGGCGGTGTTGTCCTGCGTGACGCCGCTATTGCTGGTCGAGGGCAAGCAGGTGACGACACTGGAGGGGCTCGGTTCGGTCGAGACGCCGGCGCCGATCCAGCGCGCCTTCATCGAGGAGCAGGCGGCGCAATGCGGCTACTGCATCGCCGGCATGATGATGCGGGCGCAGGCGCTGCTGCAGCGGAACATCAGGCCGAGCAACGACGAGATCCGCGCCGAGCTGATGCCGCATCTGTGCCGCTGCGGCACCCATATGCGCATCCTGCGCGCGGTGCATCGCGCCGCCCATCTGATGCAGACCGCCGACGCGTCGACCGGCCGGAGGAGCACGCCATGAAAGGTCCCGTTCTCGACCGCCGCAGCGTGCTCGCCGGCAGCGGCGCGCTGATCGTCAGCTTCTCGCTGGGCGAGGCCTTCGCGCAAGATCCGGCCGCGCCGAAACCGCCGGGCAGCCTTGCCACCGCGCCCTATCTGGATTCCTGGATCCGCATCGATGCCGACGGCGGCATCACCGCCTTCACCGGCAAGGCCGAACTCGGTCAGGGTTTTAAAACCGCGTTCCAGCAGATCGCCGCCGAAGAGCTCGATGTGGCCTTCGCGCAGGTCAAGGTGGTCACCGCCGACACCAGCCGCACCGCCAATGAAGGTTATACCTCCGGCAGCCATTCGATGCAGGACTCCGGCACCGCGATCCTGCATGCCGCAGCCCAGGTCCGCGCGCTGCTGGTCGCGGAGGCGGCGCGGCGGCTCGACCTGCCGGCGGAGAATTTCCGCACCGAGAACGGCGCGGTGATCGCGCCGGACGGAAGGCGCGTTGCCTATGGCGAACTGGTCGCGGGCGATTGGCTGCATGTGCAGGCGCAGCCGACCTCGCCATTGAAGGATCCTTCCACGTTCAGGGTGATCGGCCAGCCGGTGCCCCGCGTCGACATCCCGGCCAAGGTCACCGGCGGCGCCGCCTATGTGCAGGACCTGCGATTGCCAGGCATGGTGCATGCCCGCGTGGTTCGCCCGCCGGGCTATGGCGCGCAATTGACGGCATGCGACACGGCGGCGGTGGAAAAACTGCCCGGCGTGATCAAGGTCGTGCGCGACGGCAACTTCCTCGCCGTCGTCGCCAAAAAGGAGTTCCAGGCGATCAAGGCGATGGCCGCGCTCGCGGCCGCGGCGAAGTGGACGGAAACGGCGAAGCTGCCGAAGCAGGACGATCTGCCGCGCATGCTCACCAGCCTGCCGTCGCAGGACAAGACGATCTTCCAGGCCGGCAATGCCATGGTCGCCGGCCGGAAGACGCTGGAGGCGACCTATACGCGGCCGTATCAGTCGCACGGCTCGATCGGGCCGTCCTGCGCGGTGGCGCAGTCGGTCGATGATGCGATGACGGTGTGGACCCACACCCAGGGCGTCTATCCCGATCGTGCGGCCATCGCCGAGATGTTGCGCGTGCCGCCGGCCAGCGTTCGCCTGATCCATGTCGAGGGCTCCGGCTGCTACGGCCATAACGGCGCCGACGACGCCGCGGCCGACGCTGCCCTGATCGCGCGCGAATTGCCCGGCGTGCCCGTGCGGGTGCAGTGGATGCGCGAGCAGGAGCACGGCTGGGAGCCGTATGGACCTGCGATGGTGACGAAGCTGAAGGCGTCGCTGGACGACAGCGGCGCCATCGCCGACTGGCATTTCGAGGTCTGGAGCAACACCCATTCGATGCGGCCGGGCGGCGCCGGATCGCTGCTGGCTGCCCAGCACATGGCGCAGCCGTTCGCGGTGCCGGCGGCAAAACCGATCCCCCTGCCGGAAGGCGGCGGCGACCGCAACGCGATCCCGATCTACACATTTCCCAACGCAAAGGTGGTGCACCATTTCATTCCGGACATGCCGATCCGGATTTCGGCGATGCGGGCGCTCGGCGCCTATCACAACGTATTCTCGATCGAGAGTTTCATGGATGAACTCGCCAGCGCCGCCGGCGCCGATCCCGTCGAGTTCCGGTTGAGACATCTCGATGATCCGCGCGGCCGCGACGTGATCGAAAGGGCGGCGCAGGGTTTTGGCTGGCAGAAGGGCCAGAAGGCGCCGCCGGACCGCGGCTACGGCTTTGCCTTCGCGCGCTACAAGAATCTGGCGGCCTATTGCGCCATCGCCAGCGAGGTGGAGGTCAATCGGGATACCGGGCGGCCGCGGCTGGTGCGCGCGGTTGCCGCCGTCGATGGCGGGCAGGTGGTCAATCCGGACGGGCTGATCAACCAGATCGAAGGCGCGATCCTACAATCGATGAGCTGGACCCTGTATGAGGCCGTCAGCTTCGACGACGGCAGGATCACCAGCATCGACTGGCAGACCTATCCGATCCTGCGCTTCAATGCGGTGCCCGACAGCGTGACGGTGCACATCATCGACCGGCCGGGAAAACCCTTCCTCGGCTCGGGCGAAACCGGGCAGGGGCCGGCCGCGGCCTCGATCGCCAACGCCATCGCCGATGCCTGCGGAAAACGGGTGCGCGACCTGCCGCTGACGCGCCGGAAGATCAAGGCCGCGATCGACGCCTGAGGCTCCGGCCCGGTGGCTTCATCCCTCGAGACGGCCGCGTTGCGGCCTCCTCGGGATGAGGTCGGAGAAGAGGATTGCCGAACCCTCATGGTGAGGAGCGCGGCAACGCCGCGCGTCTCGAACCATCCGGCACCACCTCGAACGCCATGATGGCTTCCAAACTGGCCGGGCAGAATGACGGTTTGCGCCATTTCTTTCCAACGCGGTTAGGGCCGGATGGCTCGATGCACGGCCGGGACCCAGCCTCCCGACATTTCGACTTGCGCGGCGCGACCCGAACGGAGAGAACGCCGGCCACATGCCGCATGACCGAAATACAATGTTCCTGGAAGGGCCGATCGGCCGCGCGCTGGTTCGGCTCGCGATCCCGATCATTCTTGGCAATCTGCTGCAGACCGGCTACCAGTTGACCGATGCGTTCTGGGTCGGACGATTGGGAGCTGCGGCGGTGGCGGCGGTGTCGATCAGTTTTCCCGTCACTTTTTTGGTGATCGCGCTGGGCGCGGGCCTCGGCATCGCCGGCGCAACGCTGTCGGCGCAATATGTGGGCGCGGGCCGGCAGGACCTGGTCAACCATGTCGCGGCGCAGACCATGATGATGGTGACGGTTACCTCGGCGGTGCTCGGCGCGGCGGGCTATACGCTGGCGCCGCTGCTGCTCGATGTGCTGGGCGTCGCGCCCGACGTCCATGCCGGCGCGCTCGGTTTCATGCGGGTGTCCTTTGTCGGCATCATCTTCGTTCTCGTCTATGCGATGTTCCAGGCGCTGATGCGCGGCGTCGGCGAAACCAGGACGCCGCTGATCATCGTATTCGGCACGGTGGTGCTGAATTTCCTGCTCGATCCGCTCTTCATCTTCGGCCTGGGGCCGTTGCCGCCGCAGGGCGTGATGGGGGCAGCGCTGGCGACGCTGGCGACGCAGGGGCTCGCGGCCGCGCTCGGGATCGCGATCTTCCTGCGCGGCCGTCACGGCATCCAGCTGTCGTGGCGCGGCTTTCGTCCCGATCCGGTCTACATCAAGCGGGCGTTCCTGCTCGGCCTGCCCGGATCGATCGAACTGGTGACGCGCGGCGTCGGGCCGATGCTGCTGTCCTTTTTGGTGGCGAGTTTCGGCACCGTGACCCTGGCGGGCTACGGCATCGGCTCCAACATCCTGCTGTTCGTGACCATTCCCGCGATGGGGATGTCGCAGGCGGTGTCCGCCCTGGTCGGCCAGAACATGGGGGCCGGAAACCTGCAGCGCGCGACGCGCGTGACCTGGCTCGGCGCCGGCACCAGCTTTGCCACTCTCTCGGTGGTGGGGCTGGTCGCCTACGTCTTTGCGCCGGCGCTGGTGGCGTTCTTCGTGCCGCGCGCCCCTGATGTCATCGCCGAGGGCGCGCAGTTCATCCGCATCATGTGCCTGACCTGGGCGGCATCGGCATGCAGCTCTGCGTGTTGTCCGCCTTTCGCGCCTCCGGCAACATGCTGGCGACGATGGTGATCGCGCTGGTCTCCCAGTTCATGTTGCAGTTTCCGCTGGCCTACATTCTGTCCAAACATACGAGCCTGCAGGCCGAAGGCCTGTGGTGGTCGTTTCCGGTCACCACCATTCTCGTCGCACTGGTCTCGCTGGGCTGGTTCGCGCAAGGCGGCTGGAAAAAGACGGTCCTGACCGACGAAGACCGGCAGGTCGTCCGGGTGGCCGAGGAAACCATTACCGAAGAGGGCATTCGCTGAGCGGGCAGCTGCCTCCGAAAAGCGGACATAAGGTGATCCAACAGGATTCAACCCTCTCGAACCATTGCAACAATACTATGTTGGATAATCGACATAGTTGATATGCCTCAATCCGGTCCGCCGGTTCGATCCTAAGTTGCTGCCGTTGCCGCCGTCGAAAAGCAGTGAATGCTGACGTGCCGCAGCGGAGGGTGTTTGTCATGTCAATATCCGGCATCAGGATTGCGGCCGTTGTAGTTCTTGCGGCCGCGCTATCGGCCACGGCCTACGCCGCGCCGCCCAAGGGCGGTGGCGGTGGCGGTGGCGGTGCGCGTGGCGGCGGCGGAGGCGGCACACACGCCGGTGGCGGCGGTGGCATGCGCGGAGGAGGCGGCGTTGGCATGCGCGGTGGCGGTGGTGGTTTTCACGCCGGCGGCGGTGGCGGTGGTGCTCACTTCGGCGGTGGCGGTGTTCGCGCCGGCGGCGGCGGTGCACGTTTCAGCGCGCGGCCGGCGGCATCGGGGCCCTCGGTTCGTTCGAACTCCGGTGGCAACGTGGCGCGCTCGACGTTTCGCGGTACGCGATCGGCGACCACGGGCAATTCGGCAGGAACCGCAAGATTCAACGTGAAGCTCGACCACAACGTCAAATCCGGCGCGGTGCGCGAGACGCTGCGCTCCGGCGCTGTCGCCGGGGCGCTGCGCAACAGGACGGCGCTGCGCAATCCGAACAACCGCGCCCGCATCACCGCGACCGCGGCGACGGCGGCATGGCATAACGGACGCGATGGCGGCAATGGCTGGTGGCGGCACCGCAACGGCGGATATGGCTGGGTCGGCCCGCTGTATTGGCCGTTCGCCTACAACGACATGTACGACTACGGAATGTGGGGCAACGGCTACGACGATTCGTTCTGGGGCTACGGCTATGACGACATTTATGCCGGCCTGTTTGCGCCCTATGGCTACGACGACCTCGCCGGCTATCTGCCGCAAAACGCCGGGGCGAACCCGAATGGCGCCGCGCCGGCGCCCGCTGCCCCCGCAGCGGCGAGCACCCCGGCCGACCAGCTGACGCAGATGTGCGGCCAGGACAGCCGCGATATCGCCGGGCTGCCGATCGATCAATTCCAGCAGGCGATCCAGCCGACCGACGCACAGCGCGCCGCGCTCGACGATCTCGCCAATGCCTCGCTGAAGGCGGCGCAGGACATCAAGGCCGCCTGTCCGGCCGACATCGCCCTGACGGCGCCGAGCCGGCTCGCCGCCATGCAGCAGCGCATCGAGGCGATGATCGCGGCGGTGGCGACGATACAGCCGCCGCTGGAGACGTTCTACGGCCTGCTCAGTGACGAGCAGAAGGCGCGACTGGCGGCGCTCGCCAGCGATCAGCTTCAGAATCGCAGCGCCGACCAGAGCACAGCCTCGCCGGCGCAGAAATGCGGCAGCGCGCAACCCGGGGTGATGGCATGGCCGTCCGCCGACATCGAAGCGGCGGTTCATCCGACCGAAGCGCAACGCGCCAGCCTGGCCGCGCTGCAGGACGCGACCGCGAAGGCGGCCGACATGCTCAAGGCGTCATGCCTGACCGACAATCCGCTGACGCCGCCGGCGCGCTTTGCGGCGGTCGGAAAACGGCTCGGCATCATGCTGCAGGCGGTGACAACCGTGCGTTCGGCGCTCAATGATTTCTATGGATCGCTCAACGACGAGCAAAAGGCGCGGTTCGAAGCGATAGGCCCGAAACGCACCAGCCAGCTGGAGTCGCTGGATGTGTCGCACACACCCGCTCGCCGGCGCGGCTTCGATCCCGTGGGCCAGATCGTGCGGCGATTGATGTCGATCGGATTCTGAATGGAAGACGGGGCGCGAACTGTGCCGGTTGGGACATTTCGCATACCCGACTGCCACTCGCGAAAAGGCCCCAGCACGGGGGGACCTGCTGAGGCCTTCATTCGTCGGACGCCGGGGGGGGATGGCGTCCGGCAGTGAACAGATAAGCTGAATGGACCGCGATGGTTCCAGTCCGGCCTGCGAACATCCGGTCGCAACCTGAAGACCACCAGGGCGCTCGACCTCGCGGTGCCTGCCTCG
>Ga0302157_10002081_pt1 | contig 23826 bp, 18 predicted proteins | sample I_Bog_N3_3_FD_193502 | JGI IMG/M metagenome (GOLD analysis project Ga0302157, IMG submission 193502) | Peat permafrost microbial communities from Stordalen Mire near Abisko, Sweden - I_Bog_N3_3 | ecosystem: Environmental > Terrestrial > Soil > Wetlands > Peat | place: Sweden: Abisko, Stordalen... | reverse complement strand
CCGCGCGCTCTTCACGGAGCTGGAGTTCACCTCCATGCTGCGCGATCTTGCGCCCGATTTCGCCGCAGCAACCACTAACTACAACCTCAAGCCCACCACCGCCAAAGTCGCCGCTCTGCTGGCCGAAGCCCGCAGCGTTGGGCATCTCGCGCTCGCCCTCGCTCCGACCATGCAGGCCATTGCGGAAGAAGTTGCTGAAGTACCCGATGAGTCTGCTCCCGAGCCCGAACCCGCGGCCGCCGAATCCATGTCGCTCTTCGGCGTGTCGGCTCCTGAAGCTGCTGAAGCCGTCGCAACTAATCCCTATTCCCTAATCCCTAATCCCTGCTTTATCGGCCTCGCTGTCACGCCAACCAACGCCCTTGAGGTCTCACTCGACATCCCCGGCGTTCGCGAAGCTCTCACGGATGCCTCGCTCCCCAAACAGGTTCACGACCTCAAAGCCATCCTTCGCGCTCTGGAGTCGCACGACATCACGCTCGCAGGCAACATCACGGACGTGATGCTCGAAAGCTATCTGCTCAACCCCACGCACGCCTCGCATACGCTGCCGGATATCGCCGCGCGCACTACTTCGCTCGCGCTCACACACCAGCCCAGCAAAGAAAATCCCTCCGACCCGAAGCGCCTGCCGGAGGCCGCTGCCGCGGTCGCGCGCCTCGCCGTCACGCTCAGCGAACAACTCGCCGAGTCCGCCACGCCCCGCAACATGCTGGGTGACGATCCAGGTCTCGGCGGCGCCGTTAGCAAAGAGATGCTGTACGCCGACAAGACAGGGATAAGAGATATGGGACAAGGGATAAGCGAAGACTCCGAAGCCGCTACTTATCCCTTATCTCTTATGCCTTATCCCTCGAACGAAGACAGTTCGCTCCTGGGTGTTTATACCAATATCGACCTCCCCCTCGTCCCCGTACTTCTGCGCATGGAGCAGACCGGCGTTCGCATCGACCCCGATCTGCTGCGAGAGATGTCCTCGCGCCTCGCCATCACCATCGATGACCTCGCTGAGCGCGTCTATGCCAGCACCGGCCATCGCTTCAACATCAACTCGCCCAAGCAACTCGGCGACGTGCTCTTCAACAAGATGGACCTGCCCAAGCCGACCAAGCAGGGCAAAGGCAAGGTCATCTCCACTGCGCAGGATGTGCTGGAGGACCTCGCCGCGCACCACGAGGTTCCCGCGCTCGTGCTGGAGTACCGCCAGTTCCAGAAGCTCAAGGGCACGTACCTGGACGCGCTGCCTGCGCTGGCTGACGCCTCAGGCCGCATCCACACGACGTTCAACCAGGTAGGCACAGCGACCGGCCGACTCTCCAGCATCAACCCCAACCTGCAGAACATCCCCATCCGCACGGCGGTCGGCCGCGAGATCCGCGCCGCGTTCATCGCCGCGCCGGGCAATCTGCTTATGTCGGCGGACTACTCGCAGATTGAGCTGCGCCTGCTCGCGCACTTCTCGCAGGACCCGCTGTTGCTGGACGCCTACCGCACCGGCAAAGACATCCACACCCTCACCGCCGCCGAGGTCTTTGAGGTCGACGCCGCCACCATGGACAAGGAGACCCGCGCCCGCGCCAAGGCCGTGAACTTCGGCATCGTCTACGGCATCTCGCCGTTCGGGCTCGCCGCGCAGCTCGGCATCGAGCAGAAGATCGCGAAGGCCTACATCGAAAAATACTTTGAGCGCTACGCAGGGGTCGCTGTGTTCATAGAGGCGACGCTCGAACAGGTCCGCCGCGAGGGCGCTGTGCGCACCTACTTCGGCCGCGTCCGCCCCATCCCGGACATCCAGTCGCGCAACCCCAACCAGCGCGGCTTCGCCGAGCGCACCGCCATCAACACGCCCCTGCAGGGCACCGCTGCCGACCTGATCAAGATCGCCATGCTCCGCATCGACGCCGAGATCGCCCGCCGCCAGTTGCGCTCCGTGATGACCCTTCAGGTCCACGACGAACTGCTCTTTGACGTCGTCCCCGCCGAGGCTAACGAGATGCAGGCGCTGGTCAAGCACGAGATGGAGTCCGTCGCCGAGTTCTCCGTGCCCATCGTTGCCGAGGTTGGAGTGGGATCAAACTGGCGCGATATTAAGTAGTTATACGGCCCGGAAACCGTTGACAGGATGGCAAACGGCGCGCAGTATGTCTGTCATGCGAAATATCCTATGTGGAGTCATCATTTTGCTGTCTGGTCTGGTACACGCGCAGGAGGCCAAACCTACGCTCACTTTCAACTTCAACAACATCGGTTTTTCTGCGAACGGACGTTGGGTTTCCGGCGATTCGAAAGGCAACGCATCCTATCCCAATGAAGTCGAGTTCAACTGCGAGCGCGGAACCAGGCTCTGTACTGAAGCGACAGCCGCTTACTACGACGGGCATCCGCACGTCTCCATTGAATACTTCCAGATTGACAGATGGGACGCGAGCGGCATCGCGGCCAGCAGTTCGGATTCGATCTGCGTGCGGCGCAATGTAATTATCTCCTTCAGTAACAAGACGGTTGTGGAGACGCAGACGGCGAAGGCCATGGACAAAAAGAAGCTGCTGGAATCATGTAAGTTCTTTGGAGACAATGGCACGGAGCTGTCGAGACTGGTCATAAAGAACTCTCCCGAGTGGATGTCCGATCCCTACGGGGAAACCGCACACAGAAACTGAACCGGGCTATGGCTCCGCCCATAGGCGTCGGAAACAACCGTTCTGACCCCGGCGACGAGCTCAAAGACTAGTTGCAAGCCCTCAAATCGCTTGACACTCGCGATACAATAGACCCTAGGCAGGCAAGCAGCGTGGCCCAGTGCCAGGCTCTTCCGGTTGCCGCTAAGTGGGGCCTAAGTGCTTTGTGATGAGGATTTTGAAGCCTCCGCGAGAGGTTGCTCCTTTGTTTTCAATATTTTGCGGGGAACCGATTGGGGAGGTCCAAGCCTAAGTCGTTATTTATGAGGATTTTGCGATAAATTGGGGGGAGGGGAGTTACCACCTGAACAGAACGCAGGGACGTTGTCCGGTAGCATAACCAGAGCCGCCATGAGCCAAAGCAACAGCACGATCGCCACGCTACTGATCGACTGCCCCGACCGCAAGGGGTTGGTCGCGGCGATCATCAACTTTCTGGTGGAGAGCTACGACGTGAACATCCTGAACGCGGACCAGCACCAGGATGCCGAACTTGGCCTCTTTTTCATGCGGGTCGAGTTCGCCACCACGGCCGCCGGCTTTGATGAGTCCAGCTTCCGGGCTGCCTTCGCGCCGGTGGCAGAGACGTTCCATATGAACTGGCGCATCGAGTTTGCTGGCGTGCCGCAGAATGTTGCGCTCTTCGTCTCGCAGTACCTGCACTGCCTGGCGGACCTGCTGCAGCGTTACCAGGCGGGCGAGTTTCACTGCAATCTGAAACTCATCGTCAGCAACCATGAGGATGCCCGCGCACTCGCCGAGTTCCACGGCATACCGTTTCATTACATGCCTGTCGCACGCGATGACAAATCGCAGGTGGAGCGCCGTCAGTTGGCGCTGCTTCGGGAGCACAGCATCGATCTTGTGGTGCTGGCGCGTTACATGCAGATTCTGTCGGCGGAGTTTGTGGCGCGGTATCCGCAGCGCATCATCAACGTGCACCACTCGTTTCTGCCCGCGTTCACGGGTGCCAAGCCGTATCACGCAGCGTTTGCTCGCGGAGTCAAGCTGATCGGCGCGACCAGCCACTATGTCACCGCCGAGCTCGACGAAGGTCCCATCATCGAGCAGGACGTCGCGCGCATCAGCCAGAACGACCAGTTGCCTTCGCTGATCCAGAAGGGGCGCGACCTGGAGCGCATGGTGCTCTCACGGGCGGTGCAGTGGCATCTTGACCACCGCATCCTGTCGTATGCGAACAAGACAGTAATCTTCGCGTGAGTGCTCACCACATGCGGTAGTCGCCGCGCGCCAGCACCCAGAGGGCGATCAGCAGGTTAGCGGTGGCGTGGGCCGCGACCGCCTCGCCAAGCCGGCCGCGCACCTTCGCCACCAACGCGAAGACAATGCCCGCTAGTGTTCCGGCGATCCACATCTGGCCGTGCAGAGCGCCGAAGGCAAGCGAGCTGACCAGGATTGCGAGCACGCTCAACTGGCCGAACGGAACGGCCTCGACATCGGCGGAGATCAAACGGCGAGCGACGTAGCCGCGAAAGGCGAGCTCCTCGACGACCGGCACCGTTACGACCGCTGCGAACGCGCGAGTGGCTATCCAGCCCATTCGCTGCCAGGGTGCCAGCCGCGCCAGCTGCGCGCCGAGTTCGTCGGCGCCACTGCTGTGCCATCGCGCAAGCCCGAGCCACAGCGCGAAGATCGCGGCACCTGCCAGCGGCCCGAGCCAGCCGAAGCGCCAGTTGAGCCTGCGGTACTCGGCGCGGTAGTGCCACAGCACAGCCACAGCGACAGCCAGCCGCAGCGGATAGAGCCAGTCGAAGTTATTCGACACCGCGCGCCCCAGGAGCGAAGCAGCCAACACGGCGAGGAAGGGAAGCAGATAGATTGCCACCACATTGCGGTGATCAACCACCGTGGCTCTGGCGGCTGCAAACTCGTCCTTGCGCAGCCAGCGTAGATTGTTTGCCGCCAGCAGAAAGCCGAGCGCCACGGCATTGAAGATCAGCCATCCAGCTTGGGAGTGGAACCCGTGCAATGCAACGCCGGCATGGCCACTGTCGCCGAGCGCGATGAGTACAGCGATTCTGACCAGGTTCAGCAGCCACATCGTGGCCAGCGAGACCGGAATCAGCAGCGCGGCGCGCAGCAGCTTCAACTCGCGGCGCGCGAAGATCAGCCAGCCGACGGTCAGTGCGAGCGTTAGTCCGAGGCCTTCAATGCCCGAGCATCCACCCGCGACCTCGACCTGGAACTTCGCTGTGCCCAGCGTCAACGTCGATGGGTCCGCGACCACGCCCGGATAGAAGAGACTGAGCAGGCTCTTGACGCCGGAAAAGGTCGCAGCCTGCATGGCGTGGCCGAGCCGCGAGTTGGAGACGTCCCAGACCCACAGGACAAAGTACCTGCTGGCCAGGACCGTCACTGTGGCCGCGGCAGCATATGCCCACGCATCGCCGAAGCCGTGCAGCAGTCGCACCAGGGAACGACGAGGAAAGAGGGAGGCTAGCAGGGAGACGATCAGCAACGCGATGGCGGCATACCACAGCCAGACCATCGCACGTTGCGCGGCGGAACCACTATCCAACAGCCGTAGCAGAGAGAACTCCGCCGCGGCCAATATCGCTATCGCCAGCACGTGCAAGACGATGAATCGCAGGTCGGTGCCTGCATGGTCCTGCTCGCCGGCTGGGAACTTATGCCGCCCAAAGAACAGGAGGGTCGCGCCGAAGGCGATGAGAGGAGCTGCAACAGGCAGGTCCCTGTGCCAGGGATGAGCCAGCAGCGAAAGCGGCGCAAGCTCCAGGCAGAGGATTCCGGCAAGCAGCCAGAGCCGCTGCGGCAGATGCCCGGGAGCGTCAGCCGGAGGGGCGTCCAGCGAATAGGACTCGACGGCCGTCAAGCGCACATCCGTGGCTTCGGCTGGCGACATCGCTACCGCCGGCGACGGCCCCGGACCAGCAGGATGGCTCCTCCCAGCAGAGCCAGACCACCAGCGGCCACTGAGGGGTCGATCTCAGGAGTCTGTGACCCTCCCGAAAAGTATGCTGCGTGAGCATGGCTATATGCGGCTAACAAGACGGTGAGAACGGCGAGCGAACTGCGCAGGATTGAGGCGAAGGAGAGCTTCATCGGAGGTGCGCCCTTTCAAAGGAGGTTATGTCGGTAAGGTTTCTATCGCGCGTTCGGACCAAGCGAGTGGATAGGAGATTGGTTAAGGCCGACGGCGGCCCCGAACCATCAGGACGACGCCGCTCAGCAACGCCAGACCGCCGACGCTGAGAGAGGGATCAATCTCCGGAACCGAGAACATGGCGTGTGCGCGGCTGAAGGCGCCGAGCAGCACGATCAGGACGGCAAGTGAGCTGCGCAGAAACGGGACATGCGATGTTTTCTTCATGTAGGTTCATAACTCCCAGCGGGAAATTTTGTTCCAGAGTGCGTGTGCGACAACTAGTCCCAAGGTCTGTCATTCGTTGGACCTTCATACAAGTCTCCAGCGGCACGGCTCAGCAGGGACCGCGGGAACCACGTTGTAACCATCGGTGGCCAAACTGATTCTTTTGCTATTCATTCACCGTAACTGACCCGGCGGGGCAGGTCAACCCAGAATTGCTGGAAAAGTTGCGGAGGGAATGTCGTGCCACGTAAGCTAAGCGCCGAGTTCGCCGCGTATGGCATCGGCGATGGCCTCTGCGTGGCGGCGCATCGCCTCCTCGCTCTCGGCCTCGATCATCACACGCGCCAGCGCCTCGGTACCGGAGTAGCGAATCACGACTCGGCCCGTGTCGCGCAGCTCCGCCTCGGCGGCGGAGATCTTTTCGACCACCGAGGGCAGGGAATCGAGCGGCCGCTTCTCGCGGACTTTGACGTTCAGAATCACCTGCGGATAGTTCTCGAGGTCGGCAATGAGTTCGCCCAGGGTATTGCCACTTCGGTGCACCAGGTCCAGCACCAGCAGCGCGGTCAGCAGTCCATCACCTGTGGTCGCCTTGGCCGGGAAGAGGATGTGGCCGCTCTGCTCGCCGCCGAGTGAGGCGCCGCTGCGGCGCATCTCTTCCAGCACGTACTTGTCGCCCACGGGAGCACGCAGCATCGAGATTCCGGAGCGTTTGAACGCGGCCTCAAGGCCCATGTTGGACATCGTGGTGGCCACTACGAGGTCGCCGGCAAGCTCACCGCGAAGCTGCAGGTCGCGCGCGCAAGCCAACATGACGGCATCGCCGTTCACAACGTTGCCGTGCTCATCGGCGAATAGCGCGCGGTCAGCGTCGCCATCGAAGGTGAACCCCATGGAAGCGCCGCGCACCTTCACTGCCGCGGCGACGATCTCCGGGTGCAACGCGCCGCAGTTGAGGTTGATGTTGCGGCCATCCGGCGACGCATGCGTCACCTCGACGGTGCCGTGCAGCGACTCGAACAACTGTGGCGCCACCGAGCTGGCCGCACCGTTGGCGCAATCGATGACGACGGTGCGGTTGTCCAGCGAGATGCCCGGAACGGCATCCAGCAGGAACTGCACATACTCCGCGCGGAAGCTCTCGTTCACCTGGGGAAGTGCATCGCCGTAGGAATTGTCGTCCTGAGCGGAGCGAAGCATCTGTTTCTCAATCTCGGCCTCGATGCCGAGTTCAACTTCGTCAGCCAGCTTGTAGCCGTCGCCGCCGAAGATCTTGATGCCGTTGTCCTGCCATGGATTGTGCGAGGCGGAGATGACAACCCCCGCGCTGAAGCCGTGTTTGCGCGCAAGGAAGGCAATCGCAGGCGTTGTGATCACGCCCGCATTCTCGACGCTCGCTCCACCCTCACGCAATCCCGCGGCCAGCGTTGCGGCAATCCATGGTCCGCTCTCGCGCGTGTCCATGCCCATTACCACGCCAGCGCCGGCGCCGAGAGTTTGTGCAAGAGCCACGCCCACCGCGCGCACAGTGCGTCTGTCCAGCGGAGCCTCACCTGCTACCGCACGAATCCCATCCGTTCCAAACAGCTTCCGCATCTGCTTCTCTGTCTCTATGCTTTCTGTGATGTCTTCTAGATGCTAGCGGTTTACTCCGTCTCCGTCACGCGCGCTCGCACCCGCCCTGTCGCCAGTTGCGCGATGATCATGTCCTCTGTGCGCACGTCGGTAGACGATCTCAGCAGCTTGCCGTCTGTCGTGTAGATCAGCGCATAGCCGCGTTCCAGCACGCGCAGCGGGCTCAGCGCCTGCAACCGCGACTCCGCGCGGTCGGCGCGTGCGCCGGCATGGTCGGCAGCGAGCAACCTCGCCGCGTGCAGCCGTATGCGAAAACCTTCCCAGCGCCGCGTGTCTTCGCCCAGCCGCAGCGAGACATTCTGCCGCCGCAACCGCGCCTCCAGGCGCAGCAGCCTTTCGCCACTCGTGCGCACACTACGCTGCATGGTGCTCGCGGCCAGGTATCCCAGCTCATCCAGTCGTTGCTCGCGCTGCCCCAATGCGTCGCGCACACTGCGCAACACACCCTCTGCGCTCAGTCGCGAGAGCCGCTGGCGCGCGCGCAACATCTCATAGCTGCCAGCGCGTTGCAGCCGCGTGTGCAGCCGGTCGATCCGGACCTCCACTTGGTGTTGCGCCGCGGTCACAAGCTCCGCGGCAGCGGATGGCGTCGGAGCGCTCACATCGGCGGCTGCGTCGGCTATGGTGGTATCGGTCGCATGGCCGACCCCGGTGATGACCGGCACCGCACAAGCCGCAATTGCGCGTGCGACCTGCTCGTCGTCAAAGCCGTGCAGGTCCTCCCAGCTTCCGCCGCCGCGTGCCACGATCAGCACATCCGCTCGGTCGGCGTGCTCGGAGAACCAGCGCACGCCCGCCGCAACCTCCACGGCACAACGCGCGCCCTGCACAGCGGCTGGGTAGATCAGCAGCTTCACCGCCGCGTGGCGTCGCCGGCAGACCTTTACGATGTCGCGCAGCGCAGCTCCCTGCAGGCTGGTCACGATCCCGATGCAGCGCGGGAACTCCGGGAGTGGGCGCTTGCGGTCGAATAGTCCCTCGCGCCGCAGCCGCTCCTTCAGCTCGCGCACCGCGGCCAGCATCGCGCCCATGCCGACCTGCTCCATCCATTCGGCGACGAGTTGCATCTGTCCACGGCTCTCATACACGCTCAACTGCCCGCGCAGCCGAACCGCGTCGCCGTCCTTCGGCGCAAACCGCAGCAGTGACACCTGCCGCCGGAACATAACAACTGAGAGTTGAGCGTCGCGGTCCTTCAGCGTGAAGTAGCAGTGGCCGCTCGCCGCCGGGCGCCAGTTGGAGATCTCGCCCTCTACGGCGATCTGTCCGTAACTTCGTTCCACCAGCCCGCGCACCTGTCGCACCAGGTCGCCGACGCTCCAGACTTTCGGCTCGGACACCGGCTCCGCAGTCTCAGCATCCACAACCTTCGGCGCACGCTTCTGCTTTGCGGCCGGCACAGGCGGTTCCGCTGTCTCCACAGGGGAATCGAAGAGCGTCGGCGCATCAGGATGTCGCGGCGCACGCCTGCTGCGTCCACCGCGCAGCTGGGCCAGAGTCGGAATCTCGTCGGATGCAGCCATTCCCCTTGAGTTTACGCCGCCACCCGCGTGGCCTAAAGTCATACCTATGCACATCGCAGCGGTCCTCTTCGGTTGTGTGTTCCTGGCCGGCGTCCTGCTGGACGCGTTTCAGACCATCATCCTGCCGCGACGCCCGGTCGGTCGTCTGCGCCTCACGCGCCTGTTCTTCCTTGCGACCTGGGGCCCATGGGTCGGACTCACCGGGCTGGTGCCTGCGCGCCGTGTCCGCGAGCAGCTCTATAGCGTCTACGGTCCACTCTCTCTGCTGTTGCTCTTTGGACTCTGGGCCTTCCTGCTGATTGTGGCCTACGCTCTGCTGTACTTCGGCCTGCATACGCCGTTCACGGACCCCATGCATCCGGTGACTGCTCTGCAGCAGCTGCGCACGTGCCTGTACGCCAGCGGAAGCACCCTGTTCACCCTGGGATTGGGGGACGTCGTCCCCGCCACGCGCATCGCGCGCCTGTTTGTGGTGATAGAGGCCGGTACCGGCCTTGGCTTTGTGGCGCTGGTGATCGGCTATCTCCCCGTGCTCTACACGGCCTTCTCCACGCGCGAGATCTCTGTCGCGCTGCTGGACGCCCGCGCCGGCTCTCCGCCCACCGCCGCCGAGTTACTGCTGCGCCACAACTTCAGCGGCGGCCATCACGCCCTGACCCAACTGCTCGCCGAGTGGGAACGTTGGTGCGCCGGCATGCTGGAGACGCACATCTCCTACCCGATTCTCTGCTACTACCGCTCCCAGCATGACAACCAGAGCTGGCTCGCGGCGCTTACCGCGATCCTCGATACCTGCTCCCTGCTGATTACTACCGTCGACGGCCCCAACACGCGCCAGGCGCAGCTCACCTTCGCCGTCGGCCGCCACGTGCTGGTCGACCTCGGCCACGTCTTTCGTCAGGAGCCCTACGAGGAGCGCATTCGCCAGGCCCCGCCCACGCGCCTGCAGGAGGAAGAGTTCGCGCGCCTCTGCGAGATACTCAGTGTCGCCGGCTTCTCGCTCTGCGGCGACCGCGAGACCCACGCCCGCCTCACTGCCATCCGGTCACTCTATGAGCCGCATGCGCTCGCCATGGGACGATACCTGCACCTGGAACTCCCCCTCTGGACGCCACCCATTGCAGATCCCGCGCGCAAGCCAGACGGCTGGTCTCGCGTCGCCGACCTGCGCTCTCCGCAGGCGCTGAGGGACCGGCTCACGACGCACATCAGCGCGCAGTCCACCGCGACCCACCTGCAGGATGACAAGTCGCACCGTTTCTAACTATCGCTGCCTTCTGATAGAGTCCTCTCACGCCCAACCATCCTGCATTTGCCAGGAGCCCTCTATGCGTTTTCTCCCGACGTTCGTCCTCGCGGCCGGCCTCATCGTGCCTGCTGCCTTCGCCCAAACCGCAGCCCCGGCAGCGGCTGCTTCTCCCGCCTGCAACGGAGCCTTCGCAATCATCCGCGTCTCGGACATCAAGCCGGACAGCAGCATAGACAAGTTCCTTGCCGCCGTCGCCGCACAGAAGTCCTGGTATGCCGCACACGTCCCTGCGGACAAAATCTTTGTCAGCCGAATCCGGGACCGCGGTGCCTCGGACTACTCCACGACGGAGGCCATCACCTACCACTTTTATGGCGGAGGCCCTGAGCCCAAGCACGACGCCGACTTCGGCGCCTTTGTTCAGCTCTTTTCCGACTCCTCCATCATCAAAGCCACTTACTTCACCTGCATCCCAGCCGGTATGGTGCCCGCCAATTAGCCGGTACCTGATAGCCGCAAACTGAGAGGCCGCCCGATATTCCAGGCGGCCTTCTCTACGCTCTATCCTCTTCACTCTGTCTTTATTGCGCCGGTCCTGCCGCCGCGTCCGGATTCAGCTTCTCGGTCGCCACCTGAGCCGCGGCGCCCGGCTTGCCCTTGGAGTCCTTGTCATTGTCCTTCAGTTGCGCGTAGATCTTGCGCGCCTCCTCGGTCTTGCCCTCGGACTGATAGAGTTCCGCCAGCTGAATCTGCGCCAGGCCCGCAGGCACCGTTGCCTGCGTGCTCTTGGAGAGCTCGCTGTAAATATCCACGGCTTGCTGATCACGCCCAGTCTGCTGATACAGCCCCGCCAGCGCCATCTTGCCCAGTGCGGCCAAGCCCCCATCCCAGGACCCCGCCGTCTTCTTCAGCGCATCTTCGGCCGGCCCGTACTGACCCTCTTCCATATAGGTCAAACCGGTGAGGTACTCAGCCAGCTTGCCTGACTTGGTCAGGCCATACTGCTGGGCTACCTGAGTAAACTGTGCGTTGGCCGCGGCGGCGCGGTCCTTCGCGGAAGGAAAGGTCTTGGTCCCTGGTTCCAGCGGCTGGCCGGCGTCTGCCAGCGGGGTCTGGTAGGTCTGCATCGCGGCACCCAGCGCCGTCTCCGCAGCCGCTGACCGGTACTGATAGAGCGTGTAGCCGCCGATAATGGCCAGGATCACCACCACCACGGTAACTGCAGCGATAAGGGCCTTGGTGCGGTTCTGCTGGACCCAGGCCACAAGGTGCTCGGTTGTGCTGACAAACTGATCCTGCTTTTTCAATTGACGCTTGGTTGCGTTGTCCACGAAGCTTCCGTCCTTGCCGAATTCTTTAGATTTCCGCGTCAGGCCCACCGCCGACGCATCCTTTCAGTCTAGCAGGGAGAAGCAGGAGACTGAAGATCCATGTCTTTCCCTGCCTTGCCTGTCCCTCCCTGCGTTTTTCCCTCTTGCCAATCGTCGTTTCATGGGCTTACTATCTGGCTCGCAATCGGTACAGTGCATAACTTTCAGGGCGCGCGCCAGGTTTGCCGTAGGTTCGTTTATTCGGGCTTTCTTTAGATGTACAGATCTACCGGCTGCAAGGGGTTCAACAAGGCCTCGCAGCCCTTCAGGAGCGTCTTCATCATGTCCTGGTACGCCTACTGCATCACGGAACGGAATGCGTTTCCCGAACTAGCTCGCCACCGCCGCCCTATGCCACTCGCCGGAGTCACCGGCCTCTTCGGCAACCAGGCCTTCTTCTTTCCCGCCGCTGATTTAGCGGTCATCGTCTCGGAGCACCTGCCCGAGGACGCAGCCCGGCTCGCCGGCCCAGACGCTCAACCCGCCGCTCGCGACCACGCCCGCGTCATCTCAGGGTGTTTTGCCAACTCCACCGTGCTGCCCTTCCGCTTCGGCACCACCTTTGAGGATGACGACGCCCTCCGCCGCTCGGTTCGTTCCAATCAGCGCCACTTCATGGCCAACGTCGAGCGCCTCCGCGGCAAAGCCGAGATGCACCTCAAGGTCGTCGTCGACGACATCTGTCCTGAGACCAAGGGCAAGGGCTACACCCACCAGGAAGCCGGCCAGCAGTACCTCTCCCACCTGCGCGAGTCCGCCTCCCGCCAGCGCGAGCGCCAGTCCAAGGCGCGCGCTCTCTCCCTCCAGATGCACCGCATGTTCCTCCCCCTGGCCGAGGAGATTACCTGCAAGCGCATGGACTCCGGCAAGATGCTGCTGGACATCGCGCACCTGGTCGACAAGAAGACAGTCGAGCGCTACCAGAACAAGTACTCCACCGCCACGCTGGAACTGAAGGACTGCGCCATGCAGCTCTCCGGCCCCTGGCCGCCATACCACTTCGTCCATCGCGACCAGCGATCCCAAGGTCATGCCTAATGACAAAGGCCTCAGCATATGCTGAGGCCTTTGTCATTGTGTCTGTATAAAATCTAAGACGGCGACGAAACCTCTGGCACCGCCGCCCGCTTCCGCCGGCTCAGCACCAGACGCTTCCTCCTCCGCCGGCCGGAGACATGGTCGATCTTCTTCCAGAACCCCACAAAGTAGTCCACGGCGGAGATGATCGACACGATCGCCATCCAGTAGATCGCTACCACCGCAATCAGGTGCACGCCCACCGGAAAGCCCCAGAAGGTCCACATCGCCCAGCGATGGTTCAGGATCGCCGCCACCACGCTGACAATCTGGATGACGGTCTTCAGCTTGCCCAGGTCGCTGGCCTCAATGGTGAAGCCTTCGCTGGAAGCAATCGACCGCAGCCCACTCACCAGAAACTCCCGCCCAATGACCAGCACAGCAATCCACGGTTTGACGATCGCCGGGTTATAGGCCACCAGCAGGATGAACGCCGCGGCAACCATCAGCTTGTCGGCCAGCGGGTCCAGCAGCATTCCCAGGGTCGTAATCTGGCCTCGCCGCCGCGCCAGAAATCCATCCAGACCATCAGTAATAGACGCCAGAATGAACAGTCCCGAGGCAAAGATCTCCTGTTCGCCATGGGTCCCCTGAAAAGGAAACCGTGGCGACAGCGCCCAGATGAGCACCGGGACGCTCGCAATCCGGGTCAGCGTGATGGAGTTGGGCAGGTTCACTGGAAAACTCGGGTAAAATAAGACTATAAAACTCGGGTAATGAAGACTATAAAACTCGGGTAATGAAGACGGTAAAACTCGGGTAATGAGGTCTCTGGAATCTTTCGCAAAGCGGCTGGTCAGGGACGGGCCAGGCGGAACATAGCCCTCAGCGAGTACAGTCATTCTGCCATACCGCGCGCTCCGCTGGCACGGATGCCACTTTACAGTGGCGCTGTGGGGCCGTAGGCTTTGTTCTGCATCTCTCAAGGTCGTCCATGCGTCCCAGGTCTCCCGCACACCGGCTCATCGGCAGCATAAGTGCCTTGTTGTGCGCCGCAACCGTCCTGCCTATACTTGCCCAGACCTGCACCACCACCATCACGGGCAAGGTCTACTCTCCCAACGGCGTGGACCCGCTGCCTAACATCCTGGTCTACGTCCCCACCACGGCTGTCCAGCCTTTGCCGGCGGGGCTGTCCACCTGCGCCGCGGCCTCGCAGTTGGTCTCCGGCAATCCACTGGTCAGCACCACAACCGCCGCCGACGGCACCTTCTCGCTCACCAGTCCGCAGTTGGCTGGCACACAGACGCTCGTCATCCAGGCAGGAAAGTGGCGCCGGCAGTATCCCAATGTTGTTATCAACGCCTGCCAGATCAACATCGCCCCAACCCTCGCGATGCCCCAGAACCAGAGCCAGGGAGATATTCCCCATATCGCTCTCTCAACCGGTTCATCGGATGCCATCGAGTGCGTTCTGCGAAAGATCGGAATCTCCGACTCCGAGTTCACGGCCGCAGGCGGCACAGGCCGGATCAGCCTCTACGCCGGCTCGCAGTCCCCCGGCATCACCACCGATGCATCCGGCACTGCGCTGCCCTCTGAGACCACGCTGGTGAGCAGCCAAGCCGCCCTCGACGCCAACGATCTCACCATCTTTGCCTGCCAGGGTACAGACACCAATCCCGCAGCTGCCAATACGACCAATCAGCAAGACGTGGTCGACTACGCGAACGTCGGCGGCCGCGTCTTCGCCACCCACTATAGCTATGTCTGGCTCAACAACAGCACGGTCTTCGCTGGAGTTGCCAACTGGGTTAAGGACTCAACCATCTCCGGCTCCACCACGGTCCCCATAGATGCGACCATCGATCAGTCCTATGCCGAAGGCGTGATTCTCGCCAACTGGCTCTATGACATCGGCGCTACTCCGGTAAAGGGCCAGCTTCCCTTGTATGTCACCAAGAAGGACCAGACCGGGATCAACCCGCCTGCTCAGTCCTGGGCGACCCTCAATGACCCGGCTGTTGGAAGCACGGTGATGCAGTTCACCTTTGATACGCCTATCAGCGCCACAACCACACCTACCGTGTCTCTTGGCTTTACGAACACACCGTCGACGGCCTTCGCCCCCGGCGATGCTGCCGATAGCGTCACGATCAATGTCACAGACACCAGCACGACCACCGCGGCCGATGCCACGCTGAACCTCACCCTCCTGCTGCCTCCGGGCCTCACCGCTAGAACGCTCGCGGGAGCCAACGCCGGCACCGGCTGGGTCTGTTCGGCGAGCACGCTTACCTGTAACCGCACCACGGCACTCGCAGCAGGCACCAGCGATCCGGTCCTGCTGGTCGTCAGCGTCTCGCCCACCGCTCCTCTTGGTGACGCTGTGCTCACGGCTACGGTTGCCGGCGGTGGCCTCTCTGGCACCAACCAGTGCGGACGAGTTCTCTTCAACGAGTATCACGTCGAAACCGTCTCTTTCTCCAGCAAGACCTTCCCCAACGAGTGCGAGCCCACCGCCATGACTCCGCAGGAGAAGTTCCTCGAGTTCAGTCTCTACAATCTCTCCAACTTCATCGCCCCTGCCGGCAACGACATTATCGACATCCAGGCGCCCACCACCCTCACCTGGCCCACGCCCGCCGGAGTCCTGTATGGCACCGCGCTCAGCGGCACGCAACTCGACGCGACAGCTACCTATAACGGCGTCGCTGTCCCCGGCACCTTCGTCTACGCACCTGCCGCCGGCACCATTCCCAACACCGGGACCGATACACTCAGCGTCACCTTCACACCCACCGACCCCACCAGCTACACCACCGTCACAGGCACCACGACGTTGGTCGTTACGCAGGACACCACCACAACAACGCTCTCCAGCGGCATTAATCCCTCCGTGTTGAATCAGTCGGTCACCTTCACCGCCACGGTCACCGGCAGCAACGCCGCCCCCACGGGCTCGGTCAACTTCTACGACGGCACCACACAGATCGGCACCGGCACGCTGACCGCCGGCACCGGCAACGTCTCCACCGCCACCTTCAGTACCTCCATCCTCACGCTGGGCTCGCACAATATCATCGCGAGCTATGCCAACACTCTCAACTTTGGCCCCTCATCCAGCGCCACGCTGGTGCAGGTAGTCAATCTCATCCCCTCCAGCATCACCATCACCGGGCTGATCTCGCCCATCTACTACGGCCAGATTATTGGCAACACCGCCATCATCAACGTCGTCGGCTTCAGCAGCGGCGGCTTCAGCAAGGTCTACATCGACAACGTCCTGGTCTGCACGCTGCCGGTCATTGCCGGGGCCACTCAATCCTGCCCGGCCAGCACCGGCGCCGGATACAACTCCGGCACGCACACCATCTATGCCACCTACACCGGCGACGCCGAGTACGCTCCATCCACCACGCCCACCTACACCGTCCTCATCCAGCCTGACAACACCGTCACAACCCTCATCTCCTCGAACAACCCCATCCTCACCACGCAGACAACGACCTTCACCGCGACCGTAACTGCGCCCTACGCCCCGCCGGTCGGCTCGGTCACCTTCTTCGACGGTGCAACCCCGCTGGCCACGGTTCCGGTCAATGCGCAGGGCGTGGCCAGCTTCACCACCGCGCTGCCTGCCGGCGCGGATAACATCATCGCCAGCTACCCTGCCAGCCAGAACTTCAACGCCTCCTCCAGTTCGTTGACGGAGCAGGTGAACATCCCGATGCCGCGCTTCTCGCTCACCGTGACGCCCAATCCGCTCAATATCCTCGTCAACACCGCGGGCGTCGCTACCGTCACTACCACGGACATCGAAGGCTTTAGCCAGCCCGTCCAGCTCACCTGCAGCGGCCTTCCGGCCGAGACCACCTGTGCCTTCACGCAGTCGCTTCTGCCCGCCACCGGCGGCAGCACTCAGGTCACGCTCACCCCCGCGCCACCGCATAACTGCAAGGTCGCCACCGCCGAGCTCCCCGCTCCCACCGGCCCCGGCTCCGGGCTTTGGTTGGCCGTTGTCGGACTCACGCTGCTCTTCGCGCGCCGCCGCCGCCGTCTGCTGCAAGGTCTCACCCTCGCCGTAGCGCTCTTCTTCCTGCCAGTGATTAACGGCTGCGGTAACTGCACCGACCTCGGCGTTCTCCCTGGCGCCTACTCCATCACCATCACCGGCACGTCCACAGGAACTCCGGTGCTGACGAGCTCCGTCGTCGTGACGATGAACGTCACCTACTAGCGAACAGCCAATAGTTAACAGCGAACAGTTAAATGCATTGGGCGGCGAGCCGGAATCGCTCGCCGCCCATCACACTTCCTGTTAGCTGTTTCCTGTTAACTATTCTCTGCTTTACGCATACATCCCGCGCTGCTTGGTCGTATAGGCCACCCGGTCGATCGCCAGCATATACGCCGCAATGCGATTGTTCACGCCATGCGCTACCGCATATTGCAGCACGTCGTTAAAGCTGTCGACCATGATGCGCTCCAGCCGCTGGTTCACCTCGTCCTCGGTCCAGAAGAAGCCCATGCGGTCCTGCACCCACTCAAAGTAGCTGGTGGTCACACCGCCGGCGTTGGCCAGGATGTCCGGCACCACGAACACGCCCTTGGCCTCGAGAATCTTGTCAGCCTTCACGGTGGTCGGCCCATTCGCTCCCTCGATCAGGATGCGTGCCTGGATCTGCTCCGCGTTCTTGCTGGTGATCACATTCTCTGTCGCGGCCGGAATCAGCACATCGCACCTGCGCGTCAGCAGCTCGTCCTTGTCCGCGGACTCAGCTCCAGGAAAGCCGTGGATGGTTCCTTTGCGGGCCTTCCACTCCATCAGCTCGCTGATGTCGATTCCGTTCGCGTTGAACAGCGCGCCGTCGAACTCGCCGATACCGATGACCTTGCACCCCAGCTCCCAAAGCAGCAGCGCCGAGTTCGATCCCACATTGCCGAACCCCTGCACAATCACCGTCGCGTCCTCCGGCTTCATGTTCAGGTGCTTCAGCGCCTGCAGCGTCACGATGCTCACGCCGCGCCCGGTCGCCTCGCGCCGTCCGCGCGACCCGCCGATGTTCACCGGCTTGCCCGTCACCACTCCGGTCACGGTCTGGCCCATGTGCATGGAGTAGGTATCCATAATCCACGCCATCGTCTGCTCGTTGGTGTTCACATCCGGCGCGGGAACGTCTTTCTCCGGCCCCAGAAACTCGATCAGGCTCGCCGTGTAGCGCCGCGTCATCCGCTCCAACTCGCCCTGGCTCATCGTCTTCGGATCGCAGATCACGCCGCCCTTGGCACCGCCGAAGGGAATGTTCACCACCGCGCACTTCCAGGTCATCCAGCTCGCCAGCGCGCGCACCTCGTCCAGCGAGACATCCGGCGCATACCGTATTCCGCCCTTGCCCGGCCCGCGCGCATTCGAGTGCTGCACACGGTAGCCGGTAAACACCTCAATCCGCCCATCGTCCATCTGCACCGGGATGTGTACGATGATCTCCCGCGCCGGATAGCGCAGGATCTTCCATATACCGTCGTCCAGTTTCAGGCGGCGGGCTGCTTCATCAAAACGAGAGGCCTGCGCCTCCCACGGGTTGGTCTCCTGCTCCATCGTTGCGGGAGCAGCTACTGTCAGTGAATCCATCGTGTTTCCCTTTTCTCTGCCCAGGGTCGGCAGCGCCGTCAGCGCTGCTCCACTCGGGATGAACGTATCTTGCGCCATGGTCTTACCCTCATTCCGGCCGCCTGCCATTAGACGCAGCGCAGGCACTCCGGGAGCGAACTTTCTTGCCCGGCAGCGTAGACCGTTCCGCAGCCAAACTCACGCATCCTAGGCCCACCTCACGACAACTCGCAACCCCGCCCAGTACCCACCTTGGGGCAGGGAATTACCGCACCAAGCCTCTATTCCCTATTCCCTACTCCTTGTCTCTTCCTCTTGTATCCTCAAATGGCGATGCCTTCCCGCTCCCCAACCACGCCCGCCCTCCGCGACTTCCAGCGGCTGGCGCGTGCGCACTCACTCATCCCGGTCACCCGCACGGTCGCCGCCGACCTCGAAACCCCCGTCTCGGCCTTCCTCCGCGTCGCCGCCGCCGAGCCCGAGGCCTTCCTGCTCGAATCCGTCGAAGGCGGCGAGCACGTCGGCCGCTACACCTTCATCGGCATCCGCCCGTATAAGCGCATGACCGCCCGCGCAGGACAGATTACCGTCTCGCAGACCGGCAAAGGCAAACCCCGCACCTACCCCGGCGACATCTTCACCGAGCTCAAGCTCGCGCTCGAAGGCCACACCCCGGCGCGCCTTCCCGGCCTGCCGCCGTTCACCGCCGGAGCCGTCGGCTTCTTCAGCTATGACGTCGTCCGCAGCATCGAAAAGCTCCCCACCCTCGCGGCGGATGAACTCAAGGTGCCCGACGCCCACCTGCTCTTCTTCGACGAGGTCCTCGCCTTCGACCACGTCAAGAAGGCCATCCATCTGATCATCACCACCGGCGCCCGCAAGTACCTCCCCGGCAAACCGGCAACTGCCAACTGGAAAACTGGAAAACTGGAAAACTGGAAGCTGAATCCGAATCAGGACGCCTGGCCCTCCACCAACGCCGCCTATGCCAATGCCAACAAGCGCCTCGACCGCCTCGAAAAGCTCCTCAGCGCGGCCATCCCCAAGCCCTCGCGCGGCAAACACGCCACCGGCCCGCTCAAGCTCATCCCGCGCACCCCGGCCCGCGCCTTCCTCAAGGCCGTCGAGACCATCAAGGCCTACATCCGCGCCGGCGACATCTTCCAGTGCGTCCTCTCGCAGCGCTTTGACTGCACCCCCGGCGTCGACCCCTTCTCCATCTACCGCTCCCTGCGCATCGTCAACCCGTCGCCCTATATGTACTTCCTGCGCTTCAATCTCCCCAGCTCGGGTGGCCCATCCATACCGCGGCCTCATCGCGGGATGGGTGGGGTGAGACAGGCTCATATCGTAGGCAGCTCCCCCGAGATGCTCGTCCGCGTCCACAATGGCACCGTGGAGTACCGCCCCATCGCCGGCTCCCGCCCGCGCGGTGCCGACGAGGCCGCCGACCGCGAGCTCGAAGCCTCGCTCCGCGCCGACGAGAAAGAACTCTCCGAGCACGTCATGCTGGTTGACCTCGGCCGCAACGACCTCGGCCGCGTCTCCGAGTTCGGCTCCGTCAAAGTCCGCGACCTGATGTTCGTCGAGCGCTACTCGCACATCATGCACCTGGTCAGCTCGCTTGAAGGCAAGCTGCGCAAAGGCCTCGCTCCCCTGGACGCGCTGCGCGCCTGCTTCCCGGCGGGCACGCTCTCGGGCGCGCCTAAGATACGCGCGATGGAGATCATCGAAGAGCTCGAACCCGCCCGCCGCGGCGTCTACGGCGGCGCGATTGTGTATGCGGATTTCTCCGGAAATTTAGACTCCTGCATTGCCATCCGCACCCTCTTCATGGACGGCGCCCAGGGCCACATCCAGGCCGGCGCCGGCATCGTCGCCGATTCCGTCCCCAAAACCGAGAACGAAGAGTGCATGAACAAGGCCAAGGCCGTCGTTCGCGCCATCGAACGGGCGCGCACGCAGTAAACTGGTGGGTATGGTCTTCGTCCTCGACAACTACGACTCCTTCACCTACAACCTCGTCCAGTACCTCGGCGAGTTAGGCGAGGAGGTCGTCGTCCGCAGGAACGACGAACTGACCCCGGAAGAGATCGTCGCGCTCAAGCCCGCGCGCATCCTGCTCTCGCCCGGCCCCTGCACGCCGCAGGAGGCTGGCATCCTGATTCCGCTGATCCAGCACCTCGCCGCGCTGCCGAAGAAGCAGCAGATTCCGGTGCTGGGCGTCTGCCTCGGCCACCAGGCCATCGGCGCGGCGTTTGGTGGCGAGGTCGTCCGCGCGCCGCAGCTCATGCACGGCAAGACCAGCTCCATCGCGCACGACGGCCGCAGCGTCTTCCGCAAGCTGCCGCAGCCCATGACCTGCACGCGCTACCACTCGCTCATCGTGAGCGAAGAGAGCGTCCCCGATTCGCTCGAGGTCTCCGCCTGGGTCGCGGGCGAGACTCCCGGCCATCGCACTATCATGGGCCTGCGCCACCGCACGCTGCCCATTGAAGGCGTGCAGTTCCACCCCGAGTCCGTCCTCACCGACCACGGCAAGCAACTCATCGCCAACTTCCTGAGGCAATAGCAAACCGCTGGGATAGCATTCCAATATGATTCGCATCGTCGACATGATGGCAGTTGCGCTAGGCGGTGGGGCGCTCGGGGCGCTCGGACTATATCTTGGCTTTCGGCTCCGGCGCTTTCGCCCGCACCGTAGATCTGAAGAGATACAAACAATCTTCACGAGAAACAATTTGGATTGAAACTTCATTCATGCGAAGCCTTGTCACCCTCAACGCACTTGCGTTCGCAGCATTCGCCATCGCATCCCCAGCCCAGCAACCCATGGGCACAGTCGCCACTCAGGACGCCGTCGTCACCGGCGGCCTCGAAGTCCAGAACGGCCGCGCCGCTCTGCTCACCAACGCCGGCGTCACCGCCCGCGACCACACCGCCACCATCGCGCTGCACCGCGGCGGTGAGGTCGACGTCTGTGCCACCAGCGAGTTCCACCTGCTGCGCTCCGGCTCCGGCGCGTCACTGCTCTTCGGCCTGGACCGCGGCGCCATCGAGATCCACTCCGCCTCCCAGCCGCAGGACGTCGTCCTCACTCCGGACATTCGCTTCACCGTCGAGTCCCCCGGCGTCTTCGACCTCCGCCTGCGCGTCACCCGCAACGGCGACACCTGCGCCGAAAACGCCAGCCCCAACTCGCCCGTGCTGACGCTGAGCGACGCCTTCTCGTCCTCCAGCTACCGCCTCATCCCCGGCCAACATGTGCTGTTTGAGCACGGCAGCCTGCATGAGGTCGTCGACAACGAGCGCGACCCCTGTGGCTGCCCCAGCGAGTCCGCGCCGCCGCCGCTCGTCGCCACAACCCCCGCAGCTACGGCCGCTGCCCAGCTGCATCCGTTCCCGGCGGCCGTCAGCCAGGACCTCGCGCCCGCTCAGGCTGCACCCGCCACTCCCGCCGGCGAGACCCACACCCAGGTCGCCGACACCTTCCGTTACGGCCAGGGCCAGCCGCCGCCAGCGGCGGAGCCTGCACCACCGCCCGCTCCAACCGCGCCGGCAGCTCCGGTGTCCACCGAGCCGCCGCCCACCCCGCCCGGCGCGCATGACATCGCCCACGCCATCGGCCGCTTCTTCCATAAACTCTTCCACGGCAGCGAGAAGCCCAGCCAGTAGCGCCGCTCATCACCCTCCGCGCCCTCTGCGCAACCTCTACGACCTCCGCGTGAAAGCTTTTGCCTTTGTCGTTGCTTTGGCTGCACGGCAATCCCCTCAGCTACAATCGAAGGGTTGGGCTGTGGCTTGCTTCCGCAACGCGGCGCCCGCACCTCAGCCCTAAAATCAGGAGTCTTCCCTTGTCAATACCCGCAACACAGATGCGCCCCGGCATGGTCATCAAGTTCAAGGACGACCTCCACCTGGTCTTCTCCGTCGAGCACCGCACCCCCGGCAACCTGCGCGCCTTTATCCAGGCCAAGCTTAAGAACATCCGTACCGGAGCCATGTATACCGAGCGCTTCCGCTCGCCCGACCCCATCGACCGCGTCCACGTCGACTCCATCAAGATGGAGTTCCTCTACAACGACGGCGACGACTTCTACTTCATGGACCAGAACACCTACGAGCAGACCGCGCTCAAGCACGACACGCTCGGCGATGCGGTCGAGTACCTCACACCCAACCTGCTCATCGAGGTCAGCTTCCACGACGGCAAGGCGGTCGGCATTGAGCTGCCCACCGCGGTCGAGATGACCGTGATGCAGACCGAACCCGGCATCAAATCCGCTACCGCCAGCTCCGTCACCAAGCCCGCGAAGCTGGAGACTGGTCTAGTCGTCCAGGTCCCGCCCTTCATCAACGAAGGCGAAAAGATCCGCATCGACACCGCTGAAGGCACCTACATGTCCCGCGCCTAGGTCTTAGCCGTTGCTTGTTTTCCTCCGCGACCTTTGCGTTCTTCCTCTGCGACCTCCGCGTTAAGGTTTTTGCTGTTGCCTGTTTTTCCCGCTTGTCATTCCCGCAGGGAATCTGCTTTTTGAGTATTCTCGGATGAAGCCTATGGTCCTCCACTTCCTCATCCGCGGCCGCGTTCAGGGCGTCGGCTTCCGCTGGTTCGTCCACCGCGAGGCCGCCGATCTCAACCTGCGCGGCTGGGTGCGCAATACCGACGCCGGCGAGGTCGAAGTCCTCGCTGCCGGCCCGCCTGAAGACCTCGCTGAACTACGCTCTCACCTGCACAAGGGCTCCCGAGTCAGCCGCGTCGACGCCGTCATCGAGCACGAACTCGCCGAAACCGAAGCGGCAGCGCTCGAAGAGTTCAAGATCGAAGGCGCTTGGTAAGATGAACCTCGATAGCTGAGGCAACAAATCAGTGCGTCTTGCTTAAGGGCACGGCTTCAGCCGTGCCGTAATCTGTCAGAAAGAGGTTGGGGCTTTAGCCCCGGGCCCTCTGCCTGCGCCAACCAGCTTTCCGTTCAGGAGTCACAAATCCCGCATGTCCAAGCCCGCCCCGTTCAACTGTGCCGCCCTCAAGCCGCTCATCCGCTCCGTGCCCGACTTCCCCAAGCCCGGCATCCTCTTCTACGACATCACCACGCTGCTCAAGGACAAGACCGGCTTCGCCGAACTCATTGACGCCTTCGCGGCCTACTACATCGACAAGAAGGTCGATCTCGTCCTCGGCATTGAGGCCCGTGGCTTCATCTTCGGCCCAGCGCTCGCGTACCGCCTGAACGCCGGCTTCGTGCCGGTGCGCAAGCCCGGCAAGCTCCCCGCCGAAACGCTCACCGTGAAGTATGACCTGGAGTACGGCAGCGACTCACTGCAGATCCACAAGGACGCCATCCAGCCCGGCCAGCGCGTCATCATCGTGGACGACCTGCTCGCCAC